>Ga0315278_10000055_pt1 | contig 89698 bp, 70 predicted proteins | sample YL17G06_0_MG_FD_203880 | JGI IMG/M metagenome (GOLD analysis project Ga0315278, IMG submission 203880) | Sediment microbial communities from Yellowstone Lake, YNP, Wyoming, USA - YL17G06_0 | ecosystem: Environmental > Aquatic > Freshwater > Lake > Sediment | place: USA: Wyoming | collected... | reverse complement strand
CGAAACAACTCTACCATGGGTACTTTGACGTTTAACTCTTTGTGTATCTTTGCCGCCAGGACTGTGGCGTTCAACGAGTGCCCACCGGAATCGAAAAAATTCATATCGATGCCCATCATGCTTTTGTCTATTTCCAACACTTCGGCCCATATAACCGCCAGTTTCTCTTCCACTTCATCCCGGGGTGCAATGTAATTATCTTCCCCATGACCTATAGCCGGCAGCGGAAGCGCCCTCCTGTCGATCTTACCGTTGGGACTTAAAGGTATATTATCGATCCGCATGAAATAAGCCGGAACCATAAAAGGGGGAAATTTCAACGCCAAATACTCTCGCATATCCTCCACTGAAAAAGAACTATCACCGGCAGAACTATCCGGGACAATATAAGCGCATAAATACCGATTCTTTTCCCCGGGGGCCGTAACCACCACATCGCGCACCATGGGATACTTGCGCAATTGACTCTCAATCTCACCCAACTCGATCCTGAAACCCCTTATTTTTACCTGGGAATCGATCCTACCATGAAACTCGATATGACCATTGGCCAACCATCGCGCCAGGTCGCCGGTTTTGTAGGCGACAAGGGGGGGCTTTTGAAAAAGCCCCCCCTTGACCCCCGCAAAACTTTTGTTAAACTTTTCAGCGGTCAGTTCGGGGTTGTTCAAATACCCCCTGGCAACCCCGGCGCCGCCAACCGACAACTCACCCATCACGCCGATGGGTACAAGCTGAAAAGCACTGTCCACGATTTCGCACCTGGCATTGGCAATTGGCTTGCCCAAAGTGACAGGTTCATCTTTGGTACACTTCACAGAGAGCACATCCACGGTTATTTCAGTGGGCCCGTAATGATTGTACAAACCATACCCCCTCTCGATTATGATATCCTTCGTCTCCTCTTCCAACCGGTCCCCACCTGAAATCACCACACGTAAACTCTTCAATACCGGCCCTGTTCCCAGCAACTCTTTTAATAACATGGGCACAAAGTTGATAACCTGCACCTGGTACACATCGATAAATCGACGCAGCAGGTAAAGGTCCCCTATGGTTTCTTTCGCTATTATGTAAAGACAAGCCCCATGCAGCAATGTCCCGAAAATTTGCTCCACACTGGGATCAAATGTATAATCAGTGGTCTGTAACACATGCACACCGGGCCCAATCCCATACTGCCCGCCAAACCAACAGACCGTATTGACCGCATTGCGATGCCCGATCATGACCCCCTTGGGCCTGCCGGTGGTGCCCGAAGTGTAGATGATATAAGCAAGCTGATTCGAATGATGAAGCCCCCGGCGGGGGCGCCCTATTAATAATTTACAATTAACAATTAACAATTGACAATTAACAATTATTTTTTTTTGACATTCTTCCATTCCTATTAAAATCTTTACATTACCATCCTCTAACATATATTGAATGCGCTCCTGTGGGTATCCCACATCGATGGGCAAGTACGCACCCCCAGCTTTTAATATGCCCAGCATTCCTATTATCATTTCGATGGAGCGTTCCATCATGATACCCACGATGCTGTCGGACATCACGCCTTTTTCCTGCAACATAAAGGCCACATGGTCGGATTGCTCATTCAAATGGCGGTAGGTCAGGCAATTAGGGCAGACACGGGGGTCTGCCCCTACGACAGCAACGCCATCCGGCGTCCGTTCCACTTGCTCTGCGAATAATCTATGGAGGCTTTTATCACCAGGGTATTCCACTGCCGTATCATTAAATTCATATAATAACTGCCTCTTCTCCTCCTGGGGCGTAATGTCCAGCCGGATTAACTCCAGGTCCATATCAAGGAAAGCCATCTCCAGCAACCCGATAAAATGCGTAATAATCCGTTTTATACTGTCTTCCCGGAACAAACGCCCATCGTATTCCACTTTCCCCCGAATTCGTTGCTCCTGTTTTTCCCATGCGAATGAAAATATCATTTTAAGATGAATTCGCTCCAGGTATTTTCGCACATGCAGGTTCTCCAATAAAACAGCAATGTCGAATAACGGGAAATCCGCTTCCTTTGAATACGGGATATTTAACTTATACAATAAAGTCTCTATAGGGTAATTTTGATTTTCATTGGCATCATAAAGCGCCTTACTGACCTGCATCAACAAATGCCGGAAGGTCATATCCGCGGCGACGGAACTCCTCAATGTCAACACCGTATTGATCAATTGCCCCTCAACCGCTTGCTTAAAAATCGGGGCGCCGATTAAAATGTCTTCCTTGCCCGTATATTTGTACAGCAACGCCAACAGACCGGTTGTCAAGGCAATATACAATCGCAGATCGGAATTATTGCTTAATTTTTTCAATTTGGAGACCAGTTCCCCGGGCAGTTCCAATGCTGCCTCTGCCGGGATTCTCCCTTCGGGACCCGGCGCATAATCCGCTTGAAAACCGACGGGCCCCGGTTCCCCTGCCAATCGGTTCAACCAGTACTCTTTTTCTCTCTCGTCCATCATGAGCATCTCACTTTTCAAAATCCCCACTCTTCTTTATTTTGAAATACATTCCGGGCTTTCACAATGGGTGTCCCATTTTTCGCTTCATCGACGATCTCGATATCCCGGTTCTCCCGATAACGGAGAAACTCCAACAACGGCGGCACGGCATTGGGATGAAGTTTTTTCCAGCGCTCATCCGCCTGGTAAATATCCCGCAGCGAATAAGGGTTCGGGATACCCAGCCGGGCGCAATGTTGGGTAAACCGGTTCAAACGCCGGAATATATCTTCCCGAAAGGGCTCGCAATTCATGATCCAGGTCTGTACCCACACCATTTCCCTTGCCTCCGCCGGGTAAAGGAGCGAGGCGGTGTATTTCTCGGCCCACGGCCCCGAATTCACCTGGCCGATGGGGAAATAGGTAAATGGATTGCAATCCGCTTCGTATATATCATCTTTTAATTGTTCGATGAGGTCCAGGGTTTGTTGGAAATCCTCTTCAGTCTCACCCGGGTAGCCCACCACCCAATAAGTGGTGGTTTTTATCCCGGTGGCCGCCAGGTTCGTTGCGGCGGCGCGAATTTGCTCCACGGTAATTTTTTTCCCCATTAATTCAAGAACGCGCGGCGATCCGCTCTCTACCCCCAGCCGCGCCCTGTAAAAGCCGCCCCGCCGCCATAGAGATGCGTTTTCCGGCTCGCATACATGCCTGTCCGCCCGCAAATACCCGTCCCAATAAACAGTACAGTTTTTATCGATGCACTCCTGGGCCAGTTCTGTGACGATCGGGTTTAATAGGGAATCTCCCATTAAGAACAACCGGCAGTTATGCTGTTGGGATAAGCGGTTCAATTCTTTCACCACCTGCCCGCCGGATTTACGACGATATGGTCCCCACTGCACGGTCTCGGAACAAAAACCGCATTGAAACGGGCAACTGCGGGCGGTAAAGGCCGACAGGTACGGGTAACACGGTAGGTTTAGATCCCTATAATCGGGGATATCCACTTGCGCAAGGTCCAGCACTTCCCTACCGATGTCTTTTAACGTATATATCCTTTGGGATGGAGATAATTGGCCGCGCAGCATTCTTAAAAACAACTGCTCCCCTTCACCAATAATGATGGTATCGATAAACTCTTTGGTCTGTTCTAAAAAATAGTCCAGGTTGACGGAACCCGGCGCCAATGCCTCGGCAAATACGCCCCCACCCATAACCGTCTTTATACCCGGGTACTTTTGCCGCGTTAATTTAAACGCAAATATCGACGCCGGTAACGATCCGCTGTATACGGATAATCCCAACACCGTGGGTTTCTCCTGTTCCAATAATGCAATCAAGTAACCTTCCAGCCAGGCATAAAATTCAGCGGCGTACCGGTTCAATTCTTCCACCTGGCCGTCTTCCACGGTCAAGAAAAAATTTTGATAAATCAGTAATTTAACCAGGTGGACAAAGGCTTGTTTATCTTTATAATTGAGAAAAGCCATCATATGATCCTGCCAGACGTAGTTTCCCAGGTTATAAAAATTTCCCCGCTTGTCTTCCGGGACAAAAGACTTTAACGCATCGAAATATTTATTATAGATTTTTTCCAGTTCCTTCTCAGTATTGGCGTCCCTGGCAGCGACGTCATAGCCATTACCGCAAAGGTAACTTTTAAGACAGGAAATCCCCATGGGCGGGATTAGCGGCGACCAATACGGCAGTATGGCCAGGAGAATTTTTTCTTTGTTCGACATGTGCGACCTCCTTAAGCATTACGCAGGCATTTAAAACTCGAACCCGGAATAATCGCTGCGACTAAACGCTGTTTCAGCGGCGGATAAGCGATGTTCGACCGTAATTTTGAGTTCTTTTAATGCCTTATTGTTATTTCCCGGGAATTGTTCCAATAATTCGACAAAATGTTTAGCCATTGTTTCGATCGTGGCCCGCTTGAACAACCGCGGCGAGAATCCCAATATCAAATGAATTTGCCCATCGGCCTCAAACGCGGTAAGGCTCAAATCGAATTTCAAAAGACTGTTTTCATATTCATAAGGCTCCACTATCAGTCCGGGAATTTCCAGGGAAGACACCCCGGCGTCCTGGAATGTAAACTCCGTATCGAAGAGTGGGTTCCGGCCGTATTCTCTTTTTAAATTCAGTTTTTTTACCAATTCATCGAACGGGTAGTCCTGGTTTTCAAAGGCGGCCAGGACGCCCCCTTTCAGTTCTTCCAGGAAAATCCCGAAGCTTTTATTTCCCGCCGGGCGACTGCGTAGGGCCAGCATGTTGACAAACATGCCGATTATTTGTTCCGTATCCGGGTGTGTTCTTCCCACAACGCCCGTGCCCACCACAATATCCTCCTGGTCGCCGTATTTTGCCAGCAAAATACAATAAGCGGCCAACAGTACCATGTACAGTGTGGCCCCGGTTTCCGACACCAGTTTTTTTATCTTAGCGGTTAATTCTTTATCCGCCTCAAAAACCACCCGGTCGAAATCGAAAGACTGTACTGCCGGGCGCTCATAATCGAAGGGTAAATTCAGCAAGGGAACCTCCCCCTTGAACTGCTTTAACCAGTACTCTTCCCGGCTTTTTAAGCCCCCGGAAGCGAACCATTTCCTCTGCCCTTCGGAAAAATCTTTGTACTGGAGTTTTACCGGCGCCAATTGAAGGCCGGAATATAATTTGACAAATTCATCTATAAATATTGCCACCGACGTCCCGTCCACGACGATATGATGCATATCCAGGACCAGGATATGTCTTTTGTCCGCCTCTTTTATCAACCCGGCGCGGATTAACGGTGCAAGGGAAAGATCAAAAGGATGGATAAAATGATTCGGTGTATTCATGAATGATGAATGATGAATTTTATCTTCTTTATCATCTGTGTAATCAGTGTAATCTATGGACAGGTCATAATATTCGATTTCAAATTCCACATCATCGTGAATTCTCTGAACCGGCTCATTGCCGATCATTTCAAAGGAAGTTCTCAGGCTTTCATGTCTCCGGATCAATTTCCTGAAGACCTCTACAAGTGTTTCTTTTGAAAGGTCTCCTTTAAGAACAACGGCATGAAACATATTATAGCTGGTTCGCGTCTCTTCCATTTGCTGTAAGATGTACAATCTTTTCTGCGCCGGGGACAGGGCGTAGTATTCTTTTTTTTCCGCGGCTTCGAGAGAGACAAATCGGTCCTTTGCCGCCCCGGCTATGGATTCCGCTAATCTTCGAATCGTGGCTAATTGGAATACTCGCGAAAGCGGTATGTTGACATCAAATATTTTATGAATTTTCAATACCAGCGTCGTGGCTTTTAGCGAGTGCCCCCCCAATTCGAAGAAATTATCATCGATTCCGATTCGGTTCAGAGCTATATTTATGCCTAAAATCCCGGCCCATATTTCCGCCAGTTTCATTTCTATTTGATCCCGGGGGGCCACATAGGCGACTATTTCTTTTATTTTTGGAGCGGGTAACGCCCCGCGGTCTACTTTTCCGGTGGGGGTGAGGGGTATCTTTTCCAACCGCACAAAGTATGATGGTATCATATAATCCGGCAAATCCTTTAATAAATGTTCTCGCAATTTTGCATCCGGGAGTTCTCTGTCTGAAATAAAATATGCCGCCAGGTATTTATCTCCGGTTATATCTTCTTTAGCCAGTACTAACGCATCCTTTATTTCCCCATGTTTTAATAACCGATTCTCTATTTCACCAGGCTCAATACGAAATCCCCTGATTTTTACCTGGTGGTCGATTCTGCCAAGGAATTCGATATTCCCATCAGGCAGCCAACATGCACGGTCGCCGGTCTTGTAAAAAAGGTCATTGGTCACTGGACATTGGTCATTGGGGAAATTTGAAGAATTGTCATTGATAATTCTTTTAAATTTCTCCGCGGTTAATTCCGGGTTATTCAAATATCCCCTGGCAATCCCGTCGCCGCCGACACACAACTCGCCGGGTACTCCGATAGGGGACAAATTATTATATTTATCGATAATATATACTGTGGAATTTGCAATAGGCGTTCCTATCGGTATATTTCCCGTATATTCCCGATCGATTGGAAATGTTGTTGAAAAAGTGGTATTTTCTGTTGGACCGTATCCATTAGTAATATTCAAACCGGGAAATCTTCGTCGAGCCCGGTTGATGTGTATTGGCGAAAGTATATCTCCGCCTACCAGGAGGTAGCGCAGACCCGCGAATATATCTTCATCTTCATCTAAAACCCGATTAAATAACGGCGACGTCATCCATACAATGGTAATATCGAAAACCTGCATGGCCTTTTTCAACAGGACCGGGTTCAATAAGTAATCTTTAGGCAAAAAAACCAATGTCGAACCGTTTAACAAAGCGCCCCATATCTCGAATGTGGATGCATCGAACGTTATTGCACCGCCCTGTAAAATCCTATCCCTCTCCATGAATTCAATATAATTGGTGTTTTTTATTAACCGGATTACACTGCGCTGCGTCGCCAAAACCCCTTTAGGTTTTCCCGTAGTCCCGGAAGTGTAGATGACATAAGCAAGCTGGCTTGAATGATGAATGATGAATGATGAATGATGAATTTCGGAACAGGCATGCCTGTTCCCTACCATAATTTGCGCCCCACTGTCTTTTAACATGTAATCGATCCGTTCCTGGGGGTATTCCGGGTCGATGGGCAAATAAGCGCCGCCGGATTTTAATATGCCCAGTATCCCGATCATCATTTCCACTGAGCGTTCCACCATAATGCCCACAATCGTATCGGGTTGAACGCCTTTTTCTAGTAACAAACCTGCCATACCATCGGCTTGCCCATTCAATTCCCGGTAGGTCAGACAGACATGTCCGACGGGTCCGACGGGTCCGACTCGTCCGACAACAATAGCAACCCGGTCCGGCGCCCGGTCCGCCTGTTCTGCGAATAACTCGTGGATGGTTTTATCCTGTGGATAGGACGCATCCGTGTTATTCCACTCATATAACAACCGGTTTTTCTCATCAGCGGACAACATATCTATTTGGGAGACCACTTTCCCTGGATCAGCCATAACATCCTGCAAAATGCGGCAAAAATGACCGGCCAAACCCAGGATTGTTCCGTCTTCGAATAACCCCGCCCGGTACCCGAAATTTAATTCGATTTGAGCAAAGAGCGTAACGCCCAGGGTTAAATCATAATGAGTGTTTTCAAACATCGAATGCGAATCCATCGCTAGCCCGCCGGATTCACCTCCACGAAGCACGTTTTCCAGTGGATAATTCTCTATTGCCACAATATTATCGAAAAGCTCTTCCTGTACTCCCAACGCGCTGTATTCTCTTATTTCCACCAGCGGGGTATTTTCGTAGGCTGCTCTTTCTTTGAGGGTATCGTCTATCCTATGCAGCAGATCTATTATTTTTTCCCCGCCGCCGGCGCCGGTCCGCACCCTCAACGGTATGGTGTTGATAAACAAACCCACCATGTTTTCGATCCCCCGTATACCCGCCGGTCTCCCGGATATCGTGGTCCCGAAAACCACATCCTCACAGTTATTATAACGGTGCAATAACAGCCCCCAACAGCCGTAAAACAGGGAAGCTGCCGTGATTTTGTGTTCTTTGACAAAATCCTCGATTTTATCTTTTATGGGTTTTTCCAATCGGGTTTGAAGATTCCCCGCGGATATCGTTTCCTTTCCGCTTCTTTTTTTTATGGAAAGTTCCGTTTGCGCGTCGAACCCCTGTAAATAATTTTCCCAGTACTCGGCTTGCTTATGTTTCTCCCGGTTTTGCAGCCATTTGACAAATTCTTTGAATTTAGTTTTGGTTGGGATAACCGGGTCTTTTGCAGCGGTGAAATCCGAATAAGCATGGAAAAATTCCTTTAAAATGATCCCGTTGCTCCAACCGTCATACAAGATATGGTGATTACTAATAATCATTTCATAACGGTCTTTTTCAATCTTACACAACGCTGCCCGGAAAGGAACTTCATCTTGCAGGATCGCTATTTTTTCCCTTTCCGATTTTTTTACTTCCGCTGTCGATCGATCGATTTCTTGCTTGCTTTTCCCTGTAAAGTCATAAAATTCCAACTGGAGATAATGCTCTTTTAAAATGATTTGAATGGGGTTTTCGAGCCCTTCCCAGCGAAACGCCGTGCGCAGCATCTCATTGGCGGCGATGACAAAATTCCATGCTTTTTCAAAAAGTTTCTGCTGGATTTCACCGGACAGCGCCAGGCATAATTGTTCACGGTAGAGATCGCTTTTGGGTTCCTTTAAATAGTGAAATAGCATCCCATCTTGCATGGGCGTCAAGGCTAGAATGTCCCGGATATTCGTTTTGTCTATTTTTGCCATGGTTTGCCGGTCAGGGTTGGGATTGAGATAAGCTTCCGCTGTAAGGAGATATGATTGAATTTGAATACCACAATCAAATTTACTCGACTTAGAGTAGAAATGGACCTTAAAAATTTTCGCAGCCCAAAAAGCAGGAGTGTATTATATCACAATTTTAAGAATATGTAAAACCTGTAAAATCTTCCGTTATTTACATTCTTCATAAATGGTAGATTGCATTCTACTGCATATTTTGCTATATTGATAGATGATGAATAGGTCGTCGCAGGTTGAATTTTTTGTCAGCTCGGAACTGGAAAAGTTTATCCTTAACCAGGAACTCCTGGGACCGGGGGATAAACTGGATGGGAAAATCATCGAAATTAAAAAAGACGGAAAAGCCCTCATCGATTTCGGGGCTTTCCGCGCATTGGCGGAAATCAAATTCCCCATCAAAGTGGGCGAGACTCTCCGGGTCATTGTCGACGCCAAAGTACCCCAACTGAAATTGCGGTTGGATAATTCCCGGCGGGTGGATGTGAGCGGTTGAACATATGACCATGGAAAATAAGGACGATAAAAAAGAGAAAATCAAAAGGGCGGTGGCGCTGCAATATGAGCTGGGAAAGGACCGCGCCCCCCGCGTGGTGGCCAAAGGTAAAGGGCTCATCGCCCAAAAAATTATCGAAGTGGCCGAGGAACATCATATCCCACTCCACCAGGACAACGAACTGGCCCAGGTATTGGAAGCCCTTGAACTGGAAACTGAAATCCCCACCGAACTGTTCCGGGCCGTGGCCGAAGTCCTGGCTTTTATTTACCGGTTGAACAAAAAAATGTAAATATACAAGCCCGAACTTCATCTCGAGGTGGTGTCCGCTTAGTTTAAACCTTTTTCAAATAATGATTTCCAAAAATTAGTGTGTAACGAAACGCAACAATTTTATGGATTTTCAAGATGCCCAAATTGTGGTATTTTAATTCTTAATGGTATTTTAATTCCTAAGGTGAAGGATCAGGGAGTATTGCCTTGAAGGAGGAATCCAATACCATGATTGAAGAGCAAAAAAAAATAAACTGCCTGCTGAGAAGGCCCCCCCATACCAGGGATACGATAGAAATCGCAGGCCGAATACTACAGTACAATGGGATAAAAGACGCCGCGGTTATCGTGGTGGAAGTGGAACCAGCCGTATGGGAGTTATGCGCTTATGTTGTTCCTACTTTATTTGATTCGCTGCATGTAATCGACCGGGTGGATTTACGGGGATTTTTATCCGCCCATCTCCCGGCGCACATGGTCCCCGCCTATCTGGTTATCCTGGAAGAATTGCCTCTAACCGCCGCCGGGGAAATCGACCCGGCAAGGTTGCCCTTGCCTGAAAAACCCGGCGACGAAAAATATGCGGCCCCAAGGGACCAGGCAGAAAAAAAATTAGTTCACATATGGGGCGAAATACTCCACCTGGATGAAAAATTCATCGGCATCGACTCTGATTTTGCCGACCTGGGCGGCCATTCCTTGAGCGCTATCCGTTTGCTGGGCAAAATCCATAAGGAATTCGACCTGCCGTTGGAGATGAAGGATGTATTGAACATATCCACCATCCGGGGATTGGCAAAACTTATAAAAAAAAGAAAAACCAGGAATTGAAAATGAAAATTTGCAGTAGGGAACCGACACCGCCTGTTCCTTCAAATGCATCGTTGGAACTGGCTGTTCTAAAAAAAAACCTCCCCGGGCGCTTTTCGAAAGAACCTACTATGACCCCCTCGCCGCGGGGTCCTGGCCCCCCGCAAAAGCTTTTGATTTGAAGTCTTATTACCGGTTGATAATGAACTTCCGCACGGCCCAATTGTGCTCGTCCAACGTTTTGGAAAAATAGTGGGATTGCGGATTCTTGGCTACAAAATAGAGGTATTGCGTGCTTTCCGGGAAAAGCGCGGCTTCGATGGAAGCATAACCGGGATTGCAAATGGGCCCGGGCGGAAGCCCTTTATATAAACGGGTGTTGTATGGCGAATCGATTTTCAAATCGTCCCACCCTAATTTGCCGGTATACTTCCCAATCCTCTTTAAGATATAAATAATGGTGGGATCACACCCCAACGGCATGCCTATTTTCAAACGGTTGTGAAATACGGATGATATTAAAAACCGCTCTTCCCGGGAAGAGGTTTCCTTTTCGATCAAAGAGGCCAATGTAAGCACTTGCCGGACGGTCATGCCCAGTCGCTCGGCCCGCCACTTCATGGCTTCGGTAAAGTTCTCTTTAAACCTGTCCACCATCAACCGCGCCATCTCATCCGCATCGGTTTCCCGGCGAATGTGATACGTATCGGGATAAAGATAACCTTCCAGGCTGTCGGCCCCGGGATCGAGGTTGCGCACCAGGGCAATATTGCCGGCGGCCCTGGTGAAACTTTCGGAAGCAATGCCGCGCTCCTGCTGCAGCAGCCCCGCAATCTCTTTGATGATCAGCCCCTCCCGGATGGTCACTTTATAAAGCACCACCTTGCCCTGGGTTAATATTTCGATGACCTCTTTCATGGTCATTGGCCGGTCAAATCGATACTCCCCGGATTTGATGCTGGCCCCCGCGAAAAAGAGCCGGTAATATATCCTGAAATAGAAGTAACCGGCAATGATTCTCTCCCGGGCAAGCTGGCGCCCCACAATGGCTATGGCGGCGCCTTTTTTAACCTCGATGGTGACGGCCCCAGGATAATCTTTGTAGGACGTATACACTTTTTGATAAAAATCGATGCCCACCAGCACGACGGCTGCCGCGACTAAAATAAATAAAATAATAAAAAACTTCTTTGCGGTTTTCTTCTTTTTTTTCATGACGCCCCCACACTCTCCATATAACTTCTCAAAATAACCAGGGCCGATACGGAATCGAGTACTTTTTTTCTTTTTTTATAATCCGGCTGAAACTCTTTTAACATCTCGTCGGCCTCGAAGCTGGTAAGCCGCTCATCGACGAATTCGGTCTCGATGGCGAAACGCTCCTTGATTTGGCGGGCGAAATTTTCCACCTGGAGAGTGAAATCGCTTTTGCTGCCGTCCATGTTCAAGGGGTAGCCGATAATGATTTTAGCGATATCGTACTCATCCACCAGGTTTTGAATGTACATGGTATCCTGCTGCTCATTTTGTCGGACCATCGGGGCAATAGGGGTCGCGGTCCGCAAGTCGGTATTGCCCACGGCAAATCCCATTCGTTTCATACCGAAATCGAGGGCCAGTACTTTCATCCGGGTTTATTCCTATAAATCCACGCTGAAATTTTTGGTTTTCTCATGATAAGCGATACCGTAATCGATAAGCCCGGTAACCAGTTGGGTAAACGAGATTCCTTCCAGGGTCCATAATTTGGGGAACATGCTGATCTCGGTAAACCCGGGGATGGTATTGATCTCATTGATATAAATAATGCCGGTATGTTTCTCGATAAAAATATCCACCCGCGCCATGCCGTTGAGAAAGAGGGCTTTGTACGCCACCCCGGCCGCCTGGCGCACTTTCTCCTCGGTTTCCGCGTCCAGGTGCGCGGGCAGGTAAAAAGTGGTCTTGCCGTCGATGTATTTGTCTTTGTAATCGTAAAATTCATTGTGGGGGACCAATTCGCCGGGCCGGGAGATTTTGATGTCGTCGTTGCCCATGACGGAAACTTCAATCTCCCGCATATCCAGGGCTTTTTCCACCAGGACTTTGCGATCATAGCGAAAGGCCAGGTCCAGCGCCGCCTTTAACTGCTCTTCCCGGGAAACCTTGCTAATTCCGACGGAAGAACCCATGGCCGAGGGTTTGATAAACAGGGGATATGTTAATTTTCCCGCGATGGCTTCCCGGATTTGCGGGTAATCATTGGTTTCGAAAAATAAAAAAGCGCCCACGTTAAGTCCGGCGTTTTTAAAGAGGAGCTTGGCGGCCACTTTATCCATGGCCAGGCCCGAGGCGAAACTGTTGGCGCCCACGTAGGGTTTGCCGGCCAATTCCAACAGGGCCTGGATCCTGCCGTCCTCGCCGTTGGGTCCGTGAAGCATGGGGAAATAGATATCGGCGTCGAATCTTTTGACGATATCCATTTGCCAGGGTAGAAATGAGTGCCCGGGCGTAGGGGAGAAATCTTTTTTTAAGAAGGCGTCTTCAGCCATGATGCGCCACAACCCGCCCCTGTCGATATAGATCAGTATGGGACTGAATTTCTCTTTATCGAGGTGGGTATAAAGGGCATGTGTGGAATTGAGCGAGACGTCGTGCTCCGCCGACTGCCCGCCAAACAAAATGCCGACTGTGATTTTTTTATTCTTCATTATATCGCGTCTCCTTAATCCCTGCTTCCTTTTTACTATAATAGAACCTGTAATAGTAGTAATTTCTCAAGATATTTTTGACATAATTGCGTGTTTCGGTGAAAGGGATCATCTCGATAAATTCGTCCTCCGGGACATTGCCGAATCGCTGCAGCCATTCGTCCACGCGGTAATCGCCGGCGTTGTACGCGGCCAGCGCCAGGTGGAGTTTATTGTTGTATTTATCCAGGAGTTCTCTTAAATAATCGGTCCCCAGTCTTATATTGATCCCTGGGTTGTAAAGGTCCCATTTCTTGATACGAAGGCCCTGTTTTTGGGCGATTGTCCGGGCGGTGCCGTATAATATCTGCATCAACCCGTTGGCCCTGGCGGGAGATACGACATCGGGCTTGAAAAAACTTTCTTCGCGAATCAAGGCCAGCACCAGGTACCTGTCCAGGTTATACTGCTTGCAATATGTATCCACCGGCGTTTCATAGCGGGTAGGGCAATAGATGGCGCTTAAGAATTTGGGCAGCCGCAGCCCCTGGTAGCCGGGGAAATTGTCCCTGAAGGCGACAAAGGTATGGAAAAAATCTCCTTTCTTAAGGTAAAGAATGGATTCGATGATTTTAAACGTGTTTTTCTCCGGATCGGTCAATTTTTCATGTATTTTGGCCCACTGGACAAAATCGAAACTTTCATCTGCCAGGCCGTTGTCCAGAAGGGATTTTAATTGCGCCAGGAGCTGGAGAAACCCCGGCCCCTGTGGGCCGTTTATAAGGGCGGCAAAGCGTTTTAAGCCATTATCGTTAACCTGGGGCGCCGACTGTTGGGTGCGGGTTTTAGCGTAATAGTAAGTAAAGGGAAACTCTTCCATGGGAGAGGGTTGTGAAATTGGCGGGGCGTCCGGGTTTTTCAGCCGGTGATACCAGTAGGTGTTGGCTATTTTGTAGGTATCCGAATCTGCCTGGAGGCCTTTTTCAAAGTAAGGGAGTGCTTTTTCCTTATTATTTGCCCGATAATGGAGCCAGGCGGAGGTCCAGAGGGCCCTCCAGTAATTGGCATCGGGAATGGTTTTCCCCGCAGATTTTTCCGCCTCCTCCGCTTCCATAAATGCACTGTATTTTTCAAAAAGTGTGAGGGAGAGATTCGTTTCATGTTGGATTAAAAGGATACCGGCCGCATCGAATAGGACTTCGGCGTAAAGGGCTTTATCGTCTTTCAATTTCTCAAGATTTTCCAGGATGCCTTCATAATTTCTACTCCGCAGTTCGATTTTTATAAGTAATTTTTGTTTCCAGCCAAGCAGTTTGGGGCTTTCGACGGAAGCCAGATACTTTTCCGTTTTCGTATATTGTTTTTGTTTGTAATAGAACTCTGCGTAAAAGAGGTCAAGCAATTGGCCGGCGTTTACATACTGCTTTTCTTTCAAGAATTCGGAAAAGAAATTCTTTTCCGCCAGGTATTTAAACTTTTGGAACCAATCGTCGTAGGACAATTTTTGCAGGAACCGGGCGAGGTCCGCGGGGGAGATTAAATCGCTAAACGGTTTCAACCGGTTTTGCAGGAACAATTTTTTAAAAAGTTCAAACGCCTCCCGGTGGGCGTTGGTTTTGCTGAGACAGTTGAGATAAAGTAACTGTGTATGCAGGTTATCCATAACCGGAGCAGCGTCGTACCGTTGTATGAACAGGGCGTATTTTTGCTGGGAATACAGGCTTTCCAGGTGCAATTTTTTGATCTTCATTTCCAGGAATGCGGGGGGCGGTCCCTGCGGGGCCAGGGACATGAGCAGGGTCTCGGCCTGGGGATATTTTTTTTCTTTCACCAGCGCTTCGGCCAGTTTCACTTTAATAACAGCGGCGATAAAGTGGTCCTCAATTTTTAGTAAATCCGCCTGTGTAAAAGTTCCTGTGAAAGTCCCCGTAACCGTTCCATTAAAAAGATTGTCGGGGAGATTTAAAAAATAGCCCAGGACCCTGTAATTATCGAATAGACGCCGTCGTTGTTCCTGTCGCTGCTGTTCTTCCTGCTGTGCTTGCGGCGGCGGCGCCGGCTGCTGCGCTGAGAGGGAGTGGAAAAACAACGGCGCTGTTCCCGGAAAGGATAGAGTAAGCGCCCAAAAAAGAATATTTGTTAAAGTACGTTTTTTCTTAAAGAGTTTCAAATCGGTAACCTTTTAAAGCGTTTCTATCTCCTTTGGCGAGGGTCTCGATCAATTGTCTTTCAAAAGCGGCCATGTCGCTGAATTTATTCAGGTATAACTCTTTGGACTGTAAGATAGTATCCTTGAGTACGCTGAACAGGTTCCCATGGGCGCGGCCGTCTTCCACCACGGTTTTGTTGTAGAGGATGATATCGTTGATAATGACGCGGGCCAGGCGTTCCGGGTCGTTGGCTTTAATGGAATGGACTGTTTTCTCGTCGCTGAAGGTTTCCAGGGAAGTGGGATAGGGGTCGAAATCGGGTATTTTTTCTTCATCTTCTTCAACATATTCCCTGGTTTTGACTTTTGCCAGTAATTTTTGCCGCAGCGGCAGCAGGTCAAGGCTCATCTCGCCCACCGTGGAGATTATTTCGATTTCTTTTTCGCCGATGACTTTCCCGCCAAACGAATCGGTATATATAATGGCCTGGGGTTTGCCTTTAACAAAGAAAGGGGCAACGAAAATTTTATCCGGCCTGTCGCCGCCTAACCGGCTGTATATCAGGTGATCATCCGGTTGGGGGGCCGGGGCGCCGGAATAGGGTTTTCTTTTTTCCAGTACATATTTGAAAATCGTATTGGCCGAAAGTGAAAAGAAGACTTTTTTTACCTCTTCATCGTTGATCCCCCCGCCGTGGGCGGAAAAACCACTGCCTTTCCAACCTACCATTTTATCTTCCCGCAGCAGGAACAACGCTGCCCTGGTGCAGAAATGATTGACGCCTTCCAAAAAACTATTAATCAGGTTTAACTGGTTCGCGGCGGCAGCAATATTCCTAATATATTTATGAATCGAATCGATTTTTTCTTCCCTGGCGGGTTCTTTTTTAAGTAATTTTTGCTCGATATCCCTGGGAATGTCATAGGTAGAGAGTTCGCCCGGGTCTTTCACCTCTTCCATTTGGGCTATTATGGTATTGATGGCGGAATCGACCCGGGAATGGAAGACTTCGATCTTTTGATTCAGGATTCCGTCGATCAGCTTACGGAACTCGTCGATATTAATAGACATAATAATCGTACCTCCTTTTTATATACCGGATTCGAGACGGCTGGCCAGGATTTCCGGCAACCCGGCCTCTCGTATCTTTTTTTGCGCCTTTTTTATATTATAACTGTAGCGAATGAACTGGATTTCCCGTTTGGTGGAATCGAAAATAATGAAACTGGGATTGGGGTCTTTGTCCCTGGGCTGGCCGATGGAACCGGGGTTGAGCAGGTAGCGTGTATTGGGGTCTAATTTGATTTTGGTATTTTTGTTGAGGGGCACCACGTCGATTTTCTCGTTGCGCAGGAGGTAAATAATGGGGAAATGGGTATGGCCGAAAAAGCCGATGGAGGTCTGCATAAATCTCATGGATTCGACTGCTTCGAACATTGAGAATACGTAATAGTCTTCATCGAAAGTGGAACCGTGACAGATGGTGATAAAACGGTCCACCACCTGGGGTCCTTTTTTCAGGTCCAGCAAGATTTTCATGTTTTCTTTGCCGATATGAAGTTTGCTCCATTCGGCTGAAAAGGCGGCCACGGGATTGAACAGGGAAGAGGATTCCAGTTCGGAGATCACTTTATCGTGGTTGCCCCTGATGGAATGTACATTCTTTATTGTTTTGTAGAGTTCGATGGTCATATTGGGATCGGCGCCGTACCCCACCATGTCGCCTAAGAAAAGAAATTTATCCACTTCCTGGATTTTTTTCAGGCTCAGCAGCTTCTCAAATGCTTCCAGGTTGCTGTGTATATCGCTAAAGATTAAATATTTCATTTTCTCCTTTCTTCCAGGTGATAAGTATAATTTTTTTTTCGCAAAGATTCAAGCCCCTTTGATAAAAAATCGGAAATTCGTCTGCTGTGAGAATAGCCGCCAGGGCACAAAGTCACAAAGAAACACCAGGGGTTTTATTATTAAAAAATTCTTGGCGTCTTGGTGCGCCGCCTCCTGGTGGTAAAAATTTTCTTGGTCTTCGGGTGAGGGCGCGCCGGGTTTTCAGAGAGATGGGGTTCATCTTGATTTTTATCCGCATTTCCATTATAATCATTCTGAGAAAGAATAATGGATATAAATGAAATTGAAAAATATTGGCTCGCATCTTCGGACGACGACATGGAGACGTCTAACGTGCTGTTTAAAAACAAGAAATATACCCAATCCATGTTCTTCCTTCACCTATCCATTGAAAAAATGTTGAAGGCTCTTTTTGTCCGAAAAAATAATTGTGAAGCCCCCTTTGGTCATAATTTGCAAACCCTGGCGCAAAAAATTCATGATATACCGCTCAAGAGAGAGCATATTGAAACATTTTCAAAAATTACATCATTTAATATAGCGGCTCGATATGATGATTATAAAAGAAATTTTTATAAAATTTGTACCGTTGATTTTGCCGCCAATTATCTACGCATCGGTCAGGAGTTGATTCAATGGCTCAAGTCCCTCATGAAATAATCCAGGCAATTCATCGATTGAAACGCCAACTGCTCCCGGGGTTGGCTATCAAACGAATGTTTCTTTTCGGTTCATATGCCAGGGGAAATTTTTCAAATTACAGCGATATCGATGTATGTATCATCGCCGACGATATCCAGGATAATTTTTCCTCGATGCTGAACATTGCCCCCATTGCTGTACACATTGATCCCAGGATTGAGACTGTTGTTTTCTCTTCATATGAATATGCGGAAGAACCTTCTTATGGTCTCCTGGGTGAAATAAAGCGCACAGGTATCGAAATCTAAAGCGTCATTTTAAGAAAGCGCGGAATTGGCGCTTCATAAGGCGTGCTTCGGATTTACTTTTAGCTGCGATAATTTTCATTACCCGGTACATTTTTGGTACATGCGGTCGGCGTTATATGAACTGCGCACAAAAGGTCCGGAAACGGCGTCGATGAAACCGAAGGATAAAGCGGTTTCCTTTAATTCTTCAAATTCCCCCGGGGTATAAAATTTTTCCACCGCTACATTCTGCCGGGTCGGTTGGAGATATTGCCCGATGGTCAGTAAATCCACTCCATGAGTCCTGAGGTCTTGAAACGCCTCTTTCAATTCATCGCCGCTTTCCCCCAGTCCTACCATGACGCCGGATTTGGCGACAAAACCTTTTGTTTTACTGTACTTAAGTACCCGCAAAGAGACGTCGTAATTCCTGGGGTCGCGGTTGACATGGGGGTAGAGACGGCGGACGGTTTCCAGGTTATGGTTCAGTACATCGGGTTCCGCTTCAAGAACTGTGTCCAGGTCCCGCGTGTTCCCTTTGAAATCGGGGATCAATACTTCTATCTTTACTTCGGGTTTATGGGTTTTCAGTTCCTTTATAACGGCGGCAAAATGCGAACTGCCCCCATCTTCCAGGTCGTCGCGGGTAACGGAGGTAATCACTACATACCTGGCTTTCATGATTTCGGTCATTTCCAGTATACGTTGGGGTTCGAGGTTGTCAAGGGGCCGCGGCGTCCCGCTTTTTACGGAACAAAAAGTGCAATTCCTGGTACAGGCGTCGCCCATGATTAAAAAGGTGGCGTGGTAATTGTTCCAGCATTCGGAGATATTGGGACATTTGGCGCTCTGGCAGATGGTGCATAAATTCCGTTTCTCCAGCGCCTTTTTTATTTTGAAATAGTTGTCGCCGGCCGGTATACCGGCTTTCAGCCATTTGGGTTTGGGTTTTCGTTCTCTTATTTCCATCGAATTATTTAAAAATTTCCTTGAAATCGAATTGGATTTGACAGGGACCCAGGTCGAAGAACATCCGCCCTTCGTTGAACTCGCTCGCTTCCCGGTATTTCTCTTTTTGCAGGACATAGACCTCGGCGCTGTTGGTTTCGGGATCGACGATGCAGTAATACTTTACGCCCGCGCTTTCATAGAGCCGGTACTTAATTCCCCTGTCTTTGCGGGACGTGGAGGGAGAGAGGACTTCAAAAACCAACACGGGTGTTTTTCCCAGTTTCACGCCGTCGAGATTTTCACCGCACACCACCAGGACATCGGGTTGAACCACAGTATCTTCGGTGATTTGCCAGTCCACGGGTAAGAGTACTTTACATTTTCTACAATTTTCCAATAGGGCTTTTAATTGCCAGAAAATGTTACCGCTTATCTCTTGATGTTTTATACCCGGGGCGGGCGTCATGGCATATGGGATACCTTCCAGAATTTCCCATTTCCCTTCCCACTGCACGTAATCATCGTATAAATAGTGTGGAAGGTCTTCTACTCTTAAAGCCACCGCACTCATGTATGTTCTCCTTTGAATTTTTTAAATATTTTCTTGAAGTCAAATTGGATTTGACAGGGGCCGAGATCGAAGAATATGCGTCCATCGTTGAACTCATTCGCTTCCCGATATTTTTCTTTTTGCATGACATAAACCTCGACGCTGTCGGTTTCAGGATCCACGATACAGTAATACTTCACGCCCGCGTTTTCATAGAGCCGGTATTTGATTCCCCGGTCTTTCCTGGAAGTGGAAGGAGAGAGGACTTCAAAAATCATTACCGGGGCTTTTTCCAGCTTCACACCATCGATATTTTCGCCGCACACCACCAGGATATCGGGTTGAACCACAGTATCTTCGGTGATTTGCCAGTCTACCGGTAAGAGGACTTCGCATTTATGGCAATTTTCCAGCGATGCGTCAAGCTGGCTTGTGATTTTGGCGCAAATCCATTGATGCTTTACCACCGGCGCAGGCGTCATGGCATAGGGAATCCCTTCAAGAATTTCCCATTTCCCTTCCCACTGCACGTAATCATCGTATATATAATGTGGAAGGTCTTCTACTCTTAAAGCAACCGCACTCATGTATTTTCTCCTTTTGCATTTTCCATCGAACTACTTAAAAAATTTCCTTGAAATCGAATTGGATTTGACAGGGACCCAGGTCGAAGAACATCCGCCCTTCGTTGAACTCGCTCGCTTCCCGGTATTTCTCTTTTTGCAGGACATAGACCTCGGCGCTGTTGGACTCGGGATCAACGATGCAGTAGTACTTTACGCCCGCATTTTCATAGAGTTGGTATTTGATTCCCCTGTCCTTCCGGGAAGTGGAAGGAGAAAGTACTTCAAAAATCATTACCGGTGTTTTTTCCAGTTTCACGCCGCCGATATTTTCAGCGCACACTACGAGGACATCGGGTTGAACCACGGTGTCTTCGGCGATTTGCCAATCCACGGGTAAAAGTACTTTACATCTACCGCACTTTTTCAGCAATTCCCCCAGGTATTGGATAATCTGGCTGCATATCAATTGGTGCTTTATCACCGGCGCAGGCGTCATGGCATAGGGAATCCCTTCGAGAATTTCCCACTTCCCTTCCCACTGCACGTAATCGTCGTAGATATAATGTGGAAGGTCTTCTACTCTTAAAGCAACCGCACTCATGCTTTGCCTCCTGGTTCCTTCATTATGCCTTATATTTAAGGTTTTGTCAAACGCCGCAAATGATAAATATAGCATTTTTTTGAGTGTCCCTTAAATTATTCCCCTTCCAGGAGGTTTATGTTTGGTGGCTTAAGCATTCGAGAGTGGAACGATAATGAATTAGCCTTTTTGTTTCTATTAGATAGTGATAAGTGTAGGGTTGAGTTCTTTAAATAACCGGCATGGCATTTTAGGGATAGAATTAAGAGTCTTTGGGAGTGAAGTGAGAGTTTTGTGGTGCGGAGTAAGCGTCTTTGGGTGCGGAGTGAGTACCAGGGGGTGCGGAGTGAGCATCTTTGGGTGCGGAGTGAGCGTTTATGGGTGCGGAGTGAGCGTTTATGGGTGCGGAGTGAGCGTCTTTGGGTGCGAAGTGAGAACCAAAGGGTGCGAAGTGAGCGTTTTTTGGGAGCGAAGTGAGCGACAAGGGGTGCGGAGTAAGCGACTAAGGGTGCGAAGTAAGTACCAAAGGGTGCGGAGTAAGCGACCAGGGGTGCGAACCGGGCGACTAATAGTGCGAACTAAGCGACTAAGGGTGCGAAGTGATTACCAAAGGGTGCGGAGTGAGCGTTTTTGGGTGCGAAGTGAGTACCAGGTGGTGCGGAGTAAGCGTCTTTGGGTGCGAAGTGATTACCAAAGGGTGCGGAGTAAGCGTCTTTGGGTGCGGAGTGAGCGACTTCTTTGTTTATTTTGTGATTTTTTGGCCGATTTGACTGTTTGTTACTGGGGCAGATCATCGGATTTGGACCTGACATAGCCTTTGGGAACAATTTTGGGGACAGGCGAATTTCAATCCCCAACAATGCGAAGCCTTTCTCAAGAAACTATTAACCGATAATCTGCCGGCGGACAGTAAAATTTTTTTATTTGGGTCGCGGGCTGTGGGGAATTATTCCAGGAATTCGGATATCGATATCGGTGTAATGGCTGAACATCTCGATCAGGGAGTCATTATTAAGTTAAAAGAAATTATCGAGGAATCTTTTGTTCCTTTTAAGGTAGATATCGTCGATTTTTCCAGGGTGGACGATGTGTTTCGGAAACAAGCCTTAAGGAGAACAATACCATGGAAGTAATATTGAAAGAATTTAAAAATGCAGTCCAGGGATTTGCATACCTGGTGTTGGTGGATATGATTAATGACCGGAACAAATTGAGCCATATATATGATGGGGCTGAGTTCCGGAAAATCTTGAGGGGATTCCCGGAATATTTAAAGGTATTTGAAAAGGTTGAGCGAGTAATTAGCGAAAAGTGCCGGTCCTTCATAGGTGGTGAATTTTGATGACGAATCCCTGGCATTTATGATTTGACAACGCATTAACAATATTTTATACTATGTCTTCAAATTAGGAGGAAAATATGTCTGAAAATGGAACATCTTGGGCTTCGGTTATACCAGGATTTTTTTATGAATTGATAGGGCGAATAATTCCAGGGGGAACATTTATTTTAGGCCTTATTTACACATTTGCTCAACCATTCCTCTGTGATGTTATATTAAAACAAAAAAAGGACGGCTCATCTGTCGAACTCCCATATATTGTGATTTTTATTGTATTTTTGGGATTGAGTTATTCAGCCGGATTTTTACTTACCCCCTTAGGTCACAAGCTGGGGAATCAATTTTATAAAAGTCAATATGAAAAAAAATTTAAAATTGAAAAATTAAAAAAACATAGTATATGGCTTTACGAAAATGCATTTCCTAACGAGAAAAAATCTCAAAACGGAAACGAACTTCCATCCATTAAGAAACTTTCTGATGAAGAGTTTGAGTGGCTTTTTCAGTGTCACCATAATCTTGCAAAAGATGGATATCCAAAACAATCCCGTTCTCTATCAAAATCAGCGGCTGATGTACAATTATGCATTAATACCTCAGCAGCATTTTTAATAATTGGGATCGTCCCACTATTCAAATTAGTAAGTCATCTACTTGGCGGTGATTCTTTGAAGGAGAATACATCATTAAATTTGGCTGTGGCTTTATTAATTGCAGTAGTGTTTTATTGGGCAGCATATTATAGAAACGATCGTTTTCTCTCAAGGCAATTCTCTTTTTCCCGGGAAGCCTACAAATTAAAAATTGAAAAAGGAGGTTTATATGAATATTGAGTTTTTAGAAAATTTTAAGATTAGCCCTGAAGGGCCGTGGATTAATTTCTGGGCAGAGGTTGATGGTAATAGAATTCACTGTAAAGTATTCATTGATGCACTGCAAGACCACAACTCTTCTAATGCACATTTGGCTCCAGAACTACTGTTTGAACAAGATGATGCATATTTCAAAAATATCGCCAGAAATAAAATTATGGCCCCTGGGTTCAATGGGAAAAACGTATCAATAACTATTTTTGACATTTAGCCACATTGTTGTGAATATGGAACAGGTCGGTGGGCGGTAAAAAATTCCTACAGGAATAGCGGCGAGAGGGGATTCATTTTTCAAAATCAAGAAGGCGGAAATAAATCGGCAATATTTTTCGCCCAGGGAACCATTTCTCTATAAATCTTGGTGATTTTCCCATCTGATACCCTGAATACCAGAGACGGATCAACGTTCGTCTCCGAGTTGTCGTAAAAATAGGCGCGATCAACCTTTGCCATTATATCAACACAGTTCGTTATAGATCGGTAATACCGGTTGATGATTTTGGGTATCGGGACATCATGCCCACCTTCCATAAGACGCAAGGCAATACGTTGGGCATTGATCGCCGGGTCGTTCGTACAAACGAAGAACAAACGAATAAAGAAACCGGCATCCCTGGCTCGCATGACAAATTCCACCTTTTCCGGGGTCGAAAACACGGTTTCGAATGCCATGCTTGTTAAGTTGCTTAGACATTCTTCACGCATTTCCTTCGCGCGGTTGGCGGCCTTAATAAAGGCTTCCGTCGAATTCCACCCCCCAAACTCTTGTTGTGCAATCACATCGGGATTGATATATACACATCCCCCCATCCATTCATGCCGCAAAAGCTTTTCAGTAACTGTTGTTTTGCCGGAACCGTTTGGCCCTGCTACAACGATAAGCCTCGGTTTTTCTTTCATGAATGGATATGTCCTTTACTGCGGGCCAAACCCTCGGCGATTGCAGCCTCAATCATTTTGAAATGCCGATCCATGGCTTCTTTTTTGCGTTTGCGGGCTTCTTCGCCGGCCTCATGCATTAGGACCGCCAGTTGCTCTACACCATCTTCTTCATCTTTGTTATCCTGATCGAATACTTCTGTCATAGGGTTATTCTCTCTAAAAGGTATTTGCTTTTGCCAACTACCGTTATAGGAAATTCATGTCTTTTTACCATACGCCATTTATAACATAGAACAAATAAATTTGCAATCAGCTTTCCTCTCCTTTCTTCTCCTTTCCGTAGGGGCGTACCGGCGCCCCTGTGTCTGCCCGATTCCCAATTAAAGAAACGGAAAACGGATAACTGTCAATCGTCAATCGTTAATGGTTAATTGTTAACGGTCAATATGGAACTGATATTAAATCTTTACCGTTGGATATTCATTCCTTCCCATCGGATATTGATGGATTACCAACGGATATTGGTTCCTTCCCACCGGACATTGACAGATTACCGACGGACATTGGTTCCTTCCCACCGGACATTGACAGATTACCAACGGACATTGGTTCCTTCCCGTCAGATATTGATGGATTACCGACGGATATTGGTTCCTTCCCGTCGGACATTGACAGATTACCAACGGATATTGGTTCCTTCCCATCGGATATTGATGGATTACCAACGGATATTCATTCCTTCCCGTCGGATATTGATAGATTACCGAAGGATATTGGTTCCTTCCCGTCAGATATTGACAGATTACCAACGGATATTCATTCCTTCCCGTCGGATATTGATGGATTACCGACGGATATTGGTTCCTTCCCGTAGAGAGGAGGCCCCGCGTATCTCGTGCCTGCCCGCTTTTTGTTGCCAGGAGACGGCAGGGGTGCACACCGCGACTTTTTCGTGGTATGCATTGATATTTGTACCTTTTTATGTTATCGTTTCCTTTTCAAAAAAACTTAAAAAGCAGAAATACCAACGATTAATATATGAAAGAAACATACTTTACATTGGATAATATCGACATTCAAGCAGCAGAAATGCTGGCAGCGGTCCGGCATTTGCAAAAGTCCACTGCCTTTACCCTGATACCTAATAAAACCGCGCTGCTGGTACTGGATATGCAGCGTTATTTCCTGGAAGAAACTTCCCATGCCTTTATTCCCTCTGCCGCCGCCATCATCCCACGTATTCAATGCCTTCAAGATATATTTGTTAATTACCGCCTGCCAATAGTGCAAACCCGGCATATCAATACTAACCAAAACGCAGGACTAATGAACTCCTGGTGGAAAGAATTAATCGCTGAAACCAACCCCATTTCCGAAATCTCAACCGATATCCGGTGCGAGCATGCCACTGTTTTTGTTAAGCCCCAATACGATGCATTTTTTAACACCGACCTGGAACAATGGCTGTCCGGTAGACATGTTTCCCAGGTGGTTATCACCGGGGTAATGGCGCATCTTTGCTGTGAAACCACGGCCCGCTCTGCTTTTATGCGCGGGTTCCAGGTATTTTTTACAGTAGATGCCACGGCGTCCTATAACCGCCAATTTCACCAGGCATCCTTGCTCAATCTCTCCCACGGCTTTGCCGTACCGGTTTTGAGCGAACGGGTGCTGGCCGCTATCTCCGCCATTAATAAGGAATCCCATTATGAATCTTGATATCGCAATTATCGGCGCGGGTCCCGCCGGGATTGCCGCCGCGGTGCAATTAAAACGTTTCGACCTGGCGCCCCATGTGTTTGAAAAAAAACACATCGGCGGCCTCCTGTGGAATGCTCACTGGGTGGAAAATTACCCTGGCTTTCCCGGGGGTATCTCCGGCGCCAACCTGGCCATGCTATTTAAAAACCACCTGGAAACATTTCATATCCCGGTAATTCCCGACGCCGTCACCTCCCTGGATTATCACCCCGAACAAGACTGTTTCCAGTTGACCACCGACCGGGAAACCTACACTGCGAATATCGTCATCGCAGCCCCCGGAACCGAGCCCAAAACCAAAGGCATCCTGGACATCGTCCCGGAAGAACTGAGACAATACGTGGTATTTGAAATCTTTCCCCCCATGGAACTAACAGGAAAAAAGATCGTCATCGTGGGCGCCGGCGATATTGCTTTTGACTACGCACTTCATTTATCCCAATTCCAGGGCAACAATATCACGTTGGTCCACCGTTCCGAAAAAATTAACGCTTTACCCCTGCTGGTCTGGCGGGTGCGCGCCACACCCGGTATTACCCTGGTAAGTTCCGCCGCGCTTAAAAAAGTTGAAAAAGGAGATGGTTATCCCTTAAACCTGACATTTGAGTCTCTTGCAAAAATTGCACCAAAACCTCTAAACAAAAGTTTTGTGGGGTCCAGGGCCCCGCGGCGCGGGGAGCCGATTAAGGGTTTTTCAAAAGAGTCCCTGGGCGCTGTTATCCTGGAGGCCGATATCCTGGTGGGCGCCATCGGCCGAATCCCCCAGACCGGTTTCTTCTCACGGAATTTACGCGAAATGGAACACCAACTTATTAAGGATAAGCGCTTATATATGGTTGGGGATGTAATAAACGGACATTGCCGCCAGGCCGTTATTGCCGCCGGCAACGGCGTCGAAGCCGCCATGAAAATATATGAACACCGAAAAAGGGGAAATCGATGAAAATTATATCCGAAGCCGGTCATCCCAATATTGCTACTGTATTCCTGGCCGAAATGGACAACGGGAAATATGTCGAATTCGTGGAGTCGATTCAACCGCCCATTTCCCGCGAAGAGAAATGGGTAATCATCGTTTCAACTCTATTCGGATGTCCCGTGCACTGCGCCATCTGCGATGCCGGGGGGTGGTATGAAGGACGCATATCCGCGGAAAACATCCTCGCACAGGTGGATTTCCTGGTAAATCGTTATTACCCGGACCGCTATATCCCTGTAAGAAAATTCAAAATCCAATTTGCCCGCATGGGTGAACCTGCTTTAAACCCCCATGTGCTGGATGTACTGGAAACACTCCCGCTCCGCTACCGGGCGCCGGGTCTTATGCCCAGCATTTCAACCGTGGCCCCGTCGGGGACAGAGGTTTTTTTCGACCGCTTATATGATATTAAACAGGCGCATTACAGCGACGGCCGATTCCAATTGCAATTCTCTATACATTCCACCAATACCCGGTTGAGAGATCAATGGATTCCCGTTAAAAAATGGAATTTTAATGCTATCGCTGCTTATGGGAAACACTTCTATAAACCCGGTGACCGGAAAATCACTTTGAATTTCGCATTGTCTGATAATTCACCGGTATCCGGGGAAATATTGGCGGATTATTTTGATCCTGGGGTCTTTGCCATCAAAATCACCCCGGTCAATCCCACTGTGAACGCTGCTTTAAATAAAATCAGCAGCGGCGTGGATGTGGTTGATCTCCGAAATGAGCCGGAAATAGCCGTTTCGCTGCGAAAGCTAGGGTATGACGTGATTGTCAGTATCGGCGAGCTTGAAGAAAATAAAATCGGCAGCAACTGCGGCCAATATGTGAAACGGTTCCTGGAGAATCGAAAAGCGATTCCCGGTTCCTATGGATATAAATATTCCCAATTTCACGTATCATAAAGCAGTCCCTATAGGGGAGGACAGTTTATATGCATTTTTACCCCAAAAACTTCTATTATTAACCGTTACCTTATCCTGTCAAATTTGCTATAATTATCCCGGAGGTAACAATGAACCATGTGAAATCTTTTTTGTTTATCCTGTTTATCGTGTCCCTTTTTCCTTGCTTTATTAGCGCGGAGATTCAATACGGCGCCTTTGACCCGGCCTACTGGAACGGCCTGGTTATCTTGAAAGATGATAACGCCTTTGCTTTCCGGTTTATTATTCACAAAAACAACGACAAAGCCGACGGCTACGATACGTTCCACATCGTGGAACACGTTGGCCCCTTTGCCCCGGACGGCAGCTATGCCGAAGTCGGTTTCAACCCTTCCTTACCCTTCCACAAAGGAAAGGATACTCCCATTCTTAAAAAGAACGCCCCATCTTCATCGCTCGTTACCATGCGATATACGAAACTCCAGGATGGAATTGCCGGATGTGTTTCCATTCCGGTAGATACCGGCATTGAAACGCTTTTCTATAACCCATGGGAACCGGCGGTCGCTTACCGGTCGGAAAACAATATCATTACCGGCGTAAACAACAACCTGGTTTTCAATTTTATCCCCATCGGTTCGGCTTTCGAAAAGGTCGAAACAAAAGAAAAAGAACTCAGCGGCATGGTGGGAGCGAACGTACGTGCATTTTATTTCTATGCCGGGTTTGATAAGCCAACGCTAACCAATCGCCGGATTGAAGAAATGCTTGAAATCAATAAGAAAGAATATTCCGCGCTTCGTCCCCAGGTAAGCGGGCAATGGCAGGGCCTTATTGCTTCCATTACCAACAACCTGGCCTGGATGAAACTTTATCAGCCGGATAAAAAAAGAATCTACCTCCCCGCCGGCAGGAGATGGATTTTCCCTAAACCCGATGGTACGCAGGATTTGTGGACTATTTTCGAATGGGATGCTTTTTTCAACGCCCTCGAAGCGTCCGTGGAGGATAAGGAATTGGCCCAGCAAGAAATCGAAGCCGTCCTGGACGCCCAATATGATACGGGCAATATCCCCAACTGGCGTTCCGCTCATTCCGGTTCGCCGGACCGCGCCCAACCGCCGGTAGGCGCCTTTGCTGTTTTGAAGATATATTACCGGCTCAATGATATGACAATCCTTTCCAACGCCTACGACAGGCTGAAGAAGTTTCACCAATACTGGAAGGCGCCGGGGATCAACGGGAACCCCAGGCGCGACGGAAACCACGACGGCTTGTTGGAATGGGGCAGCGACACGGATAAACTTTTCGAGGGCATGCCCGAATGGGAAAAGGGCGTGTCCGGCACGCAGCGGGCCGCCTGGGAATCGGGCGAAGACGATCTGCCCAATTACGACAATGTCCCCTTTGATGAAAAAACAGGAACCCTTACGCTGAACTGCATCGACCTCTCTTCTCTCTATGCCCTGGACGCGGAAATGATGATGCGCATCGCTGCCCTGCTTGGGAAAAAAGAGGATGCGGAAACATTTAAAAAAGAGTATGAAACCATCAAAGAGAAAATCAATCAACATTTATGGAACCGGGATTTTTATTATGACCGGTACTGGGACGGGGTGTATTCCACGCATAAAGCCGCTTCCAATTTTTATCCCCTCATCGCCGGTGTACCGGAAGAAGAGCGGGCTAAGAGACTTCTTGAGCATCTGGCGTCCATGAAGGAATTCTGGGGCGATTACGTATTGCCCACAATTTCGCGGGACAATTCCGCGTTCAAGGACCAGCAGTACTGGCGCGGTACGATTTGGCCGCCCACCAATTACCTGGTTTACCAGGGATTGAAACGATACGGCCTGGATGAAGTTGCAGCAGAATTTGCCGTTAAAAGTGCGACCCTTTTTCTCAACAGTTGGTTGAACTTGGGTTTATGCCGGGAGAATTACGATTCCGTTACCGGAGAAGGAGGCGGCCAGCGGTATCAGAGTTGGGGGCCGCTTTTTGCGTTGATCTTGCTGGAAGATTTTATCGATATCTCGCCGTTTGACGGTTTCCGTGTGGGCAACCTGGCCGCTTCGCAAAAGAACAAAATCGAGAATATCCATCTCCGGGGAGATAGTTATACGCTTGAAGCCGACAACGGGGGTTTGGAACTTTTCAAAGGAAAAGCGAAACTATTTAAATACAAAGGAAAAGCGGTGCTGCGTCGCATCGAGGTATCGGGTGACATTATCAAATTTGAAGCGCATGTGATCGGTGAAAGCATGGATTTCTATCCTTCCGCATTCCCGGGAAAAACTTTCAATGTAAAAGTGGATGGAGGTCAGGCGGTAAAGATGAAAAATTTTGTACGGGTTCCCCGAGGGGTTGCGAAGGTTTTGATTGAGAGGAGCCCACGAATTAGACGAATTAACGCGAATGAAAAACAATAGTCACTTGTCCACAGATTACACGGATTTTCACTGATTGTTTTTATTAATCTGTGTCATTCAGTGTAATCAGTGGACCTTCTTTTTTTCCCGTGGTTGCAATGAACGAATACCTTAAATTAATTCATCAATGATTTTATCTCTTTTTCCGTGAGCCCCGTGTATTTCATCACCTTTTCCAAAGAGAAATCATCCATCAGCATTCGTCTGGCTGTGTCATACTTCTCTTTTTTTTCTCCTTCTTTTTTTAATTTCGGGCCTAAGGTTTCGATAAACTCTTCTCTAAACTCTTCTTTAAATTGTTGAGCTAAGGTTGGCATGATATTATCACCTCCATCTATTTTGCTTTTGTCCAATATTTTCTTTAAGTGGTCCCGGTTTATTTCCTGGGTTTGGGAAATATACTTCATAAAGAATAGTACAATGTCCTTATTTTCGGTAAATCCTCTCTCGTGCCAGAAACGGAATATTTCCCGAACTGCTTCCGGATCATTCTTAAAGGCGGCTTTCATTAAAACCATTGCCGTAAATAAAAATATGTTTTTTTTCAATTCTTGATTACTCTCATCTCTGAAGTCCCAGGAATTGGTATCGAAAAGGATGTAACGGTAATCCAGCAAGTATGGTTTTATTTCGTCATCGACGTCGAATTGATCCGCAAAAGTCCGGGGCACTTTCCATTCTTCCGCGCCGTGGTAAAACACCACGGGTATGATAAGTCGCGGTGGTTTTCCGTTGTTGTAATCTTTTTCCCACTCGAAAACCATATATTTGAGGACCTGGATCAACACTTCCACCCTTCCTTCGGATTTGTGTTCCAGGAGAAAATAGATATCTACAAGCATCTTTTGGCCTTTTTTTGTTTTCAGCGCTGTCTTGACTACAATATCGGAAAATCCTTTCCTGAATTCATTAGAAACGTATTTTGTATCTCCGATTTCGATGTGGGCAAGATCCAGATGTTTTTTTAAGCCGGGGGGCAGGACCCGTTCCAGGAAATCCCTGGCGTTTTCCGGGGAGTCGAATATTTTGTGGAAGAAGCTGTCGTTAACTTGTTGTATATCGGTGGTTGTGTTTTTCATAGCTATTCAATTATAATCTTTTTGTCGTGTTTTTTCAACTGTTTCAGAATTTCAGCAGCAATTTGGTATGAATGCCCGCCGTCGCCCGGAGACCATGAAAATTTTTGCCACCAGGGCGTCAAGGATTTCCTTTCTTTTTCTTAGCTCTTTAAGGGTGTCCCGCCGGGACCTTCGCGGCTATTTTCAAAGAAGCCGTGTCTATTTCAATTTTCAAACCGAACCGGGGGGAAAAATATTTGCAATGAAAGTGTTTTCCCTTTCTGGAAATGCTTTACCGGCTGCCTGGGAATAGGGGGTTTTAAGATTTTTTCGCGCGTGCCCTTTTTTTCTTTTTTATATAACGGAATAAAAAGCATGGTATGTCTTTGAATTCTTTTGTGACTGCCAGTATGGCTTCGGTAAGGCAAATATTTCCCATGCTGTGAGCGATAAGGTGAATTTTTTTGGCCTCTGACCATTGGGCAGTATTTTTTAGGAATTCGATAAACTCGGAGATAGTAGAATTTGTTGATATTCTTTTCACCTGAAGCGGCATAATCGCGGTCCGTACCATAAAATACATCCACCAAGTAGGATTTTTCAGCTTTTCCTACTGCGAACTCCATCATCAAGTATCTTTTTCCACTCAACTTGTCCGGTTACTAATTCTTTTTTATGGGCTTCGAAGATCTTTATTTGGTCTTGGGTATGAGGCCGTTTGACGTAATTTTTAATCTGGCCTATTTTGCCTACTTTGTTTGGAGATGTAGTCTCTTTTACTTCATCGTAGAAATATCCCTTCACCCTATTTCGCACAGTTGAACCGTTATTTTTGTTTTTTCTGCGGTCAAGGTCGAATTGCTCATAATTGAAGGGCCGAAATCCCTTTTGGAATGAAATATCCGAGTAGAGTTCTTTTTCGAGATAAAACGTCCCCCCAACCAAGATATTTTCAGCCTCACTTTTCATAATTTTTTCATTAATTTCCGGGACAGAAGCTGAAACATGGTGGGTAACAATGATTTTGTATAAACCGCATCTTCTTAGGATTTCCCTTTCTTGATCCGATGCCTTGATCTTAGGTTCTTCTTTTTCTAATGTTTCAATCACAACGTCAAGGGACGACCCTAAAACCACTTCGACTACAAAATATCCGAACATTTTTGAGTAATTTCTTCCTTTTACTTTTTGGAAGAGAAATACTCGGTCACCGAAATTGAATTTTTTTAGGATTCTTTCATCGATTCTCCTTGATACGCCGTATTCAGCAGCTTCCTTTACAAAGTCACTAATGTTCGGGTAATATTCTCTCCCAATAAAATGCAGCCAGTCCATTTTTATTTCCTCCTTTTTGGATTGGATGGAATAATGATGTATACCAGTTCTTTTAATATTTGTTGTAATTTTGTCACCATCTATCTTATTCCTCCTTTCTTATATTATAAGCTAAGAATGATAAAAAATCAAATATTTTCATTTTTGAAAAGCGACCTGAAGGAAAAATAGGGACAGGGAATTTCCGAAACAACCATCGTTGGATGCGGGGCTTACGTGATTTGCTAAATCTTCATAGTAGGGAATACGGGACAGGCCAGTAAAAATCCCTTATTGAAAAAAAATAAAAAACCTCTCGCCCACCTTGTAGGTATTGATTTCAATTCAAAGAAAAGAATCGCCGGACTGAACCGGGGCGAAATCCTTGTTAGTGACGATTTTGATGCCCTTTTACCGGACGAATTCTGGCTGGCAGAAAAATGAAACTACCCAAATCAAGAACGCGGAAATAAATCGGCAATACTTTTCGCCCAGGGAATCGTTTTGCCGGTGCCGTTTGGCCCTGCCACAACGATAAGCCTCGGTTTTTCTTTCATGAATGGATATGTCCTTTACTGCGGGCCAAACCCTCGGCGATTGCAGCCTCAATCATCTTGAAATGTCGTTCCATGGCTTCTTTTTTGCGCTTGCGGGCTTCTTCGCCAGCCTCCTTTATCAGGATCGCTAGCTGCGCTACACCATCTTCTTCATCTTTGTTTTCCTGATCGGATACTTCTGTCATAGGGTTATTCTCTCTAAATCATATTTGCTTTTGCCAACTACCGTTATAGGAAATTCATGCCTTTTTACCATACGCCATTTATAACATAGAACAAATAAATTTGCAATCAGCTTTCCACTCCTTTCTTCTCCTTTCCGTAGGGGCGTACCGGCACCCTCCGTGTCTGCCCTATTCCCTTAAGGAAGCGGAAAAGAAAACCACTTTATCCTGCAAATTCCTGGCGATATTCCGTCCCGAATCCCTTTCCACAAAACACCTGAAAAACATCTTTGACAGTGGAGAATTGCAGAAAAATTCAGTTAGTTCCATTTTGGAACATACTGCCGATGACTCAAGTTTAGGCTTTGTAATGAACAGGATATTCTAACCAATGCCGGTACAATCAGCCGCGAGGTAGCGGAAAGCTTTTTTAAAAAAATCCCTGGGTCTCGCTCTTATTTATCCTGGCGAGATCGAACTCCTTTTGATCGATTTGAATTTTACCGGTATCTTTAAAACCTTTTGCCATTTCCAAACCCAGGTAATGCCCCAATAAGTCCCGGAATTCTCCATCGCCTCTACTGCCTCCATGAATAAATCTTTCTTCAGAAGACCGGCTTCATCCTCTTTTGCGTGGATATCTTTCCAATAAATCGGTCTAAAGGGATATGGTGAGGTTAAAATAAGGTCAATATACAACAAAATAAGGTCAACACAAAATGAAAAAAGGTCATCATTCAACAAAATAAGATCAACATACAACAATAAGAGATAAACACACCCCGCAAAAAGATATAAAATTACTTAAAATAGATAAACCGACGCCGGCAAAGGATTAAACCATAAACAAATATGGTGATCGTTAACCTTTCCTAAGTGCAATTTTACCCCATTAGTGTCATCAACGACCCCCTTGGTGCGATCGATGACCTTATTTTTATGTATGATGACCTTATTCCAGTTAATGATGACCTTATTTTTTAGTTGATTCGCCCTCGCCGAGTATCCATTAATCCTTTTTGTCTATAGATTCATCCTTTTCGCTTATCTGTTTGTCCTTTTTGCTGCATCGATTACTCTTCGAGTTGTGTGATCCTTCCGCATTTCCGGGAAAGTTTTTCAATTGTTGATTATTCTTTTCTTACTTTCCTAATTCCCTAACCATCTCTCGTCTTCACTGCAGGCGATGCCTTTTTCTTTGCAGTACTCTTCCGCTTCCAGGATAAACCCACTGCGGGAAAAAATAAAACCCACCGCCCGCTCTATCCCTTCTATTTTTTTAACTTCCGCAAATTTCCTTTCAAATTCGATGACCTCATCTTTAGAAAATTTTCTTAAGTCCCTGCTCTTCACTTCCCCGATAAGCGAATAATCTCCCGGCGATTGAGCGCGGGCAAATATATCCACATTGAATTTCCTGGCATACTCCGGTGAACTGTCGTACCGCCACACCCGGGAATATTCACAAAATTCGAAATCCCCCGGTAAATTCCGCGTTATCGACTTAAACAAGTCGTTGTTTTCTCGCGCCCGGTATTTTAATTGATCCAGGATCCCATACTCTGCGAAATAACCTTTCTGGTAATTGTATTTACCCAACAGGCTGTAATATTGTTTTTTGAGCTTTTCAAGCGCTTCAGTGTACTCTTCCCTGATAACCTTCACATCAAATTCACGAATTTCTTCCTCATATACCCCGCGAAATACTTTGTCGAATATATTATCGCCTACCCCCCGGTAACGAAAGTTTGAAGCTCCCTGGCTGATAATATCCGCCTTTACCAGGGCTTTGAGTTTTTTCTCCAACTCACCGTCGGTCATTTTCAGTTTTAATCGGTCCACTAACTCTTGCCTTGTCCATTCCCGGTCTCTATGTTTGCTGAGATGCAGTACGATATTTTTGGCATTCCGATCGTTGATTTGGGGAAAAGCGCTGGAAATATATTCCATCCAGGTGGATTTGATGATACCTTCGTCATCCAGGGTCTCAAATTCCAGGGTGCGGCTTAAGCCATCGATGGAGGTAAGGTTTTTATCCGGGTAATTGGAGCGTATAACGGCGCTGATATAAAAGGGGCTGCCTTCGGTAAGGCTTATGAGTAAATAAGCCGTTTCCTCGTCGACCGGGACCTCGAAAAACCGGGAGTAATTATATAACATCTCAACCGCTTCATTTTCCGGCATGGTTTTAAGGTACTTGTACCAGAACCGGGAGGGAAGCATACTGTTGAGTTCTTTCATCAGCCAGCCCACCCAACTGCCCGAGACCAGGAGGGGAGCGATTTTACTTTCGGCAGTGCTTAGATACCCACCCGCCAATGTATCTGCTACATTTTTTTTGTCTTTATCCCAATAAATCATGGCATTTAAAAATTGGAACTCATCGATCATCTGGACGATAAATTCATTCTGCCTGGAAGCCAAATTTTTCGGGGCTTCGCGTGTAATCTCCCAGAGGATACCGATTTCCTCGTGGGCCGCGGCATGGGCTGCCCCTTCAATAATTTCACATAGATAATCAAGCCCCTCTTGTTTTGCGATTTCAATTACTTTCCCAAAATCGCTCTTGTTTGCCGGGTTAAGGTATTCGGGTTTCCGGGATTTGCAGGCGATGTACTGGTAAATGAAGGTGAGAAAAAAATCCTTACAAAAATCCACTACCCACATTTCAGTTTCCTTGACCTCATAATAAAAAGGGATCACCCCGTCGTTTTTGTAATAGGTGATATTGAACAGGCGTTCCATGATAGCGGTTTTTCCCATTTTACGGCGGGCCAGGATGGCGGTACTATGGGATTTTCTCTCTTTAATATCGGTTATCCACTTAAGGAAAAAGGCCAGTTCTTTTTGTCTCCCTGTGAACAACTCCGGGTTGCCGATTCGTTCTTCTAATGCGTATTCCATGCCCCATTATATACCATAAAAGAAAAAAAATAGCAAACCGTATTCGTGACTTTGGTTCTTCATATGTGCTAATCGGTGAAATCTGTGGACGGAATGGCCGGATGACGGGATGGCTAAAATAAAAAAGCGTCTGCCCGATTCAGATTTCAAAATCCCCGCAGGGGGCCGTTTTAATTAACAATTAACAATTATTTCTTTTCCACTTCCTTAAATAGGGAATCGGGCAGACACTTCTTGCCTACCTCGATGGATTTAAAGCCGGAAATATTCCTATCCTTTACGCTAAACCCTATGCCTAATAAAATTATTTCTTTAGGTTGAGCAAGATATTGTTCATAATACTTCTTATCAAGGATTTGTTTTAGGGCTTCATCGGCGCTGCCTATTTTGAATTCTAAAATATAGATAAAACTGTCGGTCTCCACGGCGGCATCGACCCTGCCGAGGTTGGTATATTGCTCTGAGTAGACTTTCCCGATCAATAATTTCAGGACCAGGTAGAAAACCAGGTGATAAAATCTTTCCGCGCCGGCTTCGCCAAGATTATAGGGAATAGCGGCGATGAAAGCTTTCATTTGATCGATAAAGAGGTCTACTTGTTTTTTCCCCAGGGACTCCTTTATATTTTTGATCAATTTTTCCGTATCCTCTAAGCTGTGGCCTGAATAGACTTCCATTAAATTATTTACTAAGGCGTGCCCTACTTCTTTGTTGGGATACGATAAAACATAGGTCCCCTCATGACGTTTCTTTACCGTTAAATACCCGGTCTGAAACAGCATTAAATTAATATTAATATCGGCGATATCGAATTTATCGAAGAATTGCTCTCTAACCTCCAGGTACTCCAAATTTTCGACAGCGATGCCTTTTTCTTTGACCATTTTCACCAGGGAATTCGTGGTTCCGGTGGCGAACCAATAGTCCTTAAACTCCATATTGTCGAAAAAGTGAAGTATCGAATACGGATTATAGACAAAATCTTTCCCATTCCATGAATAGCCGTTGTAATATTCTTTTAATTTTTCGAATAATTCGGTTTTAGAGCTGTCCTTATGCAGTTGCAGCCATTCCTGGATATAGTCGGCGAAGTAAATTTCAATCTCTTCGTGGGTATAGCCAAGGAGTTTTGAGTAATCCTTATGGAAAGTGATATCGATGAGGTGGTTCAGGTCGCTGAAAATTGACAGGCGGCTAAAACGCGATATCCCTGTCATAAAAAGGAATTTGATTTTACTTTCCTGGCTTTTAAGAACAGAATAGAAGTTTCTGAGGATATCCCTATTATAGGCAGCGGTTTTTATATCTTCGAGGTAATCGGTAATGGGTTTATCATATTCGTCGATCAGTACAACGATACGCCGGTCCTGGGCCAGTTTTCCGATTAAATATGCGAATTTTTCAGAGATGCTGTCCCCGCTGCATGGGAGACCGAAGCTTTGAGAGATTCGCTCCAATTCATTGGAGATGGCTTTTTCAATTCCCAGGGCCCTGAAATCGATGCCAAGAAAGTCCAGGTGGATAACCGGGTATTTTTGCCAATCGATCCGGTCATAAATCCAATAATCTTTAAAGAGTTCCCGGTTGCCCTGGAAAATTTCTTTCAGGACAGATACCATTAAGGATTTGCCGAAACGCCTGGGGTGCGACAAGAAATAAGCGCCGCCTTTTCGAACCAGGGGATAAAGATACTGGGTTTTATCGACATAGATGCAATTATCTTCCACCAATATTGGGAGAGTGGATTTGCTGAGCGGCAAGTCTTTTTTTTCATGTTTTGCGTTTCGTTTTGTTGCCATTGGCGAACCTCCGATACCGGTTGAATTATACTATATCCGTACCCTTAAAGCAAATTGGAAACAAAATGGCAAAAATAACCTTTCATAAGGATTTTTCAGTGGCACGAGAGTTCCGTGCAGGTGCACAAGAGTCCCGCGCATGTACACGAGAGTCTCGTGCATGTGCACGAGCCTTCCGTGCATCTGCACAAATCATTCGCGCACGTGAATATATTGCCCGTGCATGTGCCTGAAAGTGTCTGCCCTATTCTCGATTAAGGAAGCGGCGATGGAATAATTGTTAATTGTTAATGGCTAATGGTTAACGGTTAATGGTTAACGGGGAATTCGCGACATGCCGGCATAAATCTTTTACCGCCGGACATTGGTTCCCTACCGTCGGATGAAAAGAAGGGACAGCCAATCATGACGGCTCACCGTCGCGCCGTCACTCGGAGGCTATGGAAATTTTGCCACCAGGAGACGGCGCGCCAAGACACTAAGTTTTTTTGTCTTTTTCTTCGCGGTCCTTCGCGTTCTTCGCGGCTACAATTAATAATTATCCAGGGCGTCGGTTGCATTTTTTTGCGAATTGGCTTATCCTTCTTTGAAGGATACCAAAATGAAAAAATATTTTGTTATTATATTGGCAATTATTCTTTTATCAACCCAGGTACAGGCAAAAGAGATCAAAAACTATTCCAATTCCTTTTTCGGCGTCTATGGGAAAAAAGCCTCAGTAATGGGCAAAGTGGACGGCTCCGCCTTCGAAATATGGATATACCCTTACAAAGTACTGCACGACCTCCAATTCAAAGTGATAGTGGACGGCGCGGATGAAAACCCCGACGCCCGACTCAGCCGTTTCCAGTTTTCCCATACCCTTTTCCAACGAGAATGGGTTGGGGAGAAATGGACCATCTCCCAGCAAATTTATCCCGCTTATAATGAACCAATCGTATTCCTCTTATACCGCGTCCATGCCTTAACCGATATCACATTGGAATTTTATTTCAGCCCCGATCTTTCGCCCATGTGGCCGGCCTCCATCGGCGGCAAATACAGTTACTGGGATGAACGGGGCTTTTTCGTGATTTCCGAGTCTTCTTCCAGGAACGCCGCTATTTTCGGCGGTTTCCCCGGGCAAAAGCCGGGCGACTTGCCGGCACATCACCTGCCCGGTGGAAAACTAAAGTACCGCATCCCATTAAAAAAGGGTTATCATGAAATTCCCCTGGCAGCCGCCGCGGGGCGCGGAAAGACCGGGAAAATCCTGGAAATCTTCGACCGGGAAAAAGGGAAATATAATCAATACCTTGATGAACGAAAAGAAGTGGTAACCGCTTGTCTAGAAACCCATTTAACAGTGGAAACCCCGGATGAATCGATTAATGAGGCCATGAAATGGGCCATGTTAAATGTCCATTTTTCCTTCGTGGATAACCCCGATCTGGGCGAGGGGCTGGTGGCAGGGTACGGATTATCAGGCGAACGGGAGCGGCCCGGATTTGCCTGGTATTTTGGCGGCGATGGCATTATCGATTCCTATGCCCTGCTCAATTACGGGGACTTTGAAGGAGCGGCTAAAGAACTGCAATTCCTCTTCAAATACCAGCGAGAAGACGGCAAAATCATGCACGAACTCTCCCAGGGGGCCGGTTTTCTCAACTGGTTCAAAGATTACGGGTTTCCCTTTTTCCACGGCGACACCACCCTTTATTTTGCCTCCTTCCTGGACGCCTATTTGAAACGCTACGGCGATATGGAATTCTTCAAACAAAACCGGGCGAAAATCGATAAGGTGTTTTCCTGGATGCTTTCTTGCGATGCGGATAAGGACGGCATCGTGGAGAGCAAGCTGGCCGGGGTTGGGGCGTCCGAGACCGGCCCGCTGCGGCAGAAAATGAAAACCGATATTTACCTGGCGTCGTTATCCGTCAAAGCCTGGGACGCCATGGCCGACATTTACACCCGGTTGGGCAACCACCAAAATGTAAAAATCGCCGGGGAACGGTTCCGGCGTTCCGGGAAAGCTCTGGAAGAAATGTTCTGGGATAATGACAACCAATATTACGCTTATGCGGTCAAAGAAGACGGTTCACAGGTAAAAGAGACCACGGTCTGGCCGGCCATTGCCATGCGTTTTAATGTATTGGCAAGAGAAAAAGGAAAGTTGGCCCAGAGGAAGATAGCTTCCCCGGAGTTATCCGCCGATTGGGGAACGCGGTTTTTAAGTTCCCAATCCGCTTATTACGACCCTTCCAGTTACAACAACGGGGCCGTATGGCCATTTCTAACCGGGTTTTCTTCGTTGGCCCTTTACAATTATGATAATCCCTATCATGCCTTTTCCCTGCTGATGGCCAACCTGCGTATCATTATGGATTACGATTACGGGGCCGGCGCCGAATTATTGTCCGGCGATATCTACCGTCCGCTGGACCAGGGCGTTCCCAACCAAACATGGACGTCAGGGAACACGGTTTCTGCTTTTGTCGAAGGACTTGTGGGGTTCGAGGCCGACGCCGTTAATAAAAAGATTCATTTTAAACCCGCCGTACCGTTGATCTGGTCCTATTTAAAAGTCGGCAAGCTAAAGGTAGGAAAAGGAACCGTGGCTTTCGATTTCAAAAAGGAAGAAGACCGGCTGATTTATACCTTTGGTTTTAGCGGGTTAAAGGGGTACACGTTTACCTTTGCGCCGGTGGTGCCGGCGTTTCGGCAGACTTTTTCCCTTGATGGGGTTCAACTGGCGGCCCCGGCGTCCATAGTTATTGAAAAAGATGAGGAAAAGGTCGCCTTTACCGTTCAAATCTCCGGGTATATTTACCCGTTTGTAGAAAAGAGACTAAAGTATGGAAGTTTCTCAGGAGAGCCGGTGATAGAGAATTTTCAGTTAGAAGATGGAAGCTTTACGATGGATGTTTGGGGCAAAGGGACATCCGCGATACTATTTCAGACGAATTGTAAGATAGAGAGCCCGGAAGGAACGGTACAGCGTAAAGGAAATATCGTCACCCTGTCGATAGACTTTAAAGGCCAATGGGAAAGAAAATCGATTCGGTGTAAAGCAGTTAGATAGACCTTCTTATTAGCCGCGAAGAACGCGAAGGGGCGCGAAGAAAAAAGAGGGGACAGGGGGGGAAAGGCCGGGAAAGACGCCTTTCCGTAGGGGCGTACCGGCAGACCCCCGTGTTTGCCCTATTAAGGAAATGAAAAAGGAATAATTGTTAATGAAAGAATAGTCCTGCCCCTAAATCCCTTATTTCTTTTTTTTCTTTTTTCTTTTCTTTTTCGAGGGTATTAGATTTTTAACCTTTGAAATTATACCCAGGGGAGGACGAGGAGGTAGAAGAGCCATCCATTTTTCAGCTTCACCCGGTCGCTCGGATTCCTCGTACAGCATGACCAGCCGATCGATTATATCCTCACGATCTTCCACCTGTGGTACGGCCAGACCCCTTTTGAGAATTTCTTCCCCTTTTTCAAAATCCTGATTTTCCTCACAATCCAGCCAGTGGAAGTCTGAATATCCGATCCAACCCCATCCCCATTGAGGGTCTTGCCCCAGCCACTCTTCGAACAGCGATCTTGCTGTTTTTGTATCCCCCAGTATAAAATGAGACTCTGCAAAAGCCTTTTTCATATTTCTCAGTACATTTTTATCTTCGCAGGAAAATCTTTTCATATACTCGCCGGTAAATTCGATCCTGGTTTTTAAATAGTATAAGTTTTCGCACCCGGCATTCCCTAATTCCATTTCTACATCCTGCACCCAATTCCATACGCACTGGGTTCCCCTGAATTTATCATCAAAATCATCCAGGGTTTTTAAATTCCTTTCATCCATTATTTTCAATATCCATTTCCATACCTTTAACCACATGTCACAGGCTTTTTCTACATCCTCATTCTCCAGTTCATCATAGCCATCTTGCATCAGTTCATCGATCATTTCAAAAGAAGGTTGATCCGGGGCCCAGCGTTCCCATAATACCACCAGGCAGATCCATAGCCAATCCTCAGCCATATCGTCTGTGAGTTTTACCCGGACATTCTCCTGGTTAAAATACCGATAAAACATCTCTTCGGCGGATAAGAATCGATTAACCATTTGCAAAAAGGACTCCTTATTCATTTTAATTCCGAAACTTTCAAGTTTCTCAACTAATTTCTCGTCGGACAAAGCTCTTCCATCAGGAATAGAAACCAGCGCCTCTCTCTCCCTGGGACTAAATTTGTTTTTTTCTCGTTCACATATTCGATGAATCGCCGCAAATGAAAGGTCCATTATCGTTCTCCTTTTTCTCTTGCCCGGGAAAAGCGATATAACATATCTTAACCTCCGGGTTAGAATGTTATTATTTAAAAAAGGTCACATTTAAAAGTTTATTTTACCCTAAAAAGTTTCAGAATACAAGAGGAAAGATAAAAATAAAATCCGGTTGCCGGGCAAAATTTCTTTAATCCGTGGACTTGTGTTTACTCCAAAATGATCTTGCCGGAATTGCCGGATAAACCGATTTCAAACGCCTCTTTATAATCCGCCATTTTGAAACGATGCGTGATCAATGGCCTTAAATCCACTTTACCGGATATTAAAAAAGCATCCATCTGATACCAGGTTTCATACATCCGCCTCCCATTGATCCCCTGGATATTGATACCGGGGAAAATAATATCCTGCGAAAAATCAACGGTAATGGGTTTGGCGGGAATTCCCAGTAAGGTATACCGGCCACTCTTGCGGATGGACTTGAACCCCTGGGCTATGGCATCGGGATGACCCGACATTTCCAACACCACATCCGCACCCTGGCCTTTGGTAAGTTCCTTTACCACTGCCGGCACATCCTCGGTTTTCGGGTCGATAATACGATCGGCGCCCATTTTTCTACCCAGCTCTTTCCGGTACTGGCTCACTTCGGATAAAATAACCATGGCGGCGCCGGCGGCTTTGGCCACAGCTATGGCGGCGATCCCGATGGGGCCGCCCCCCAGGATAAGGAAGGTTTTCCCGGCGGTGGGACCTGACATTACGGTATGAACCGCATTGCCAAAAGGGTCATAAATGGCGGCCAACTCGGGGTCGATCTCCGGCGGCACACGCCATAAATTGATCTCCGGCACGGCTATATAATCGGCAAACGCCCCATTGCCATCGACGCCTAATATTACGACATTCTCACATAGATGGGCATTGCCGGTCCTGCACTGGAAACATTGATGACATACGACATGCATCTCGGCCGTCACCAGGTCCCCCTTTTTATAATGGGTAACCTCCTGCCCGGTTTCCACGATCTCGCCGTAAAACTCGTGACCGGTTGTGACCGGCGGCTTTAAACGCTTCTCCGACCACTCGTCCCATTTGTAAATGTGAAGATCGGTCCCACATATGGCCCGCTTTATCACTTTTATCGAAACTTCATCATGCTTTATCCCCGGGATGGTTGTCTCTACAAGCTCCAGGCCAGGTCCAGGCTTCATCTTTCGCAGCGCTTTCATTGTTCCGTTCATTTGTTTCTCCTGAAAACGTTAATGATATAACTTTATGTCCAAAATTTCAAGGAGTATGGAATTTTTTTTCCGGGAAACCCCGGGGCCTTGACAAAATGCGCCCATGCAATTATACTCTTACAAATGAAAAACGAAAATAAACAGAACGGGAACCCGAAGGAACTTTTGCTGAAGAATGAAATCTTTGGCATCATCGCCCTGTTTATTTCGATTTTTTTTATTTTCAGTTTGATCAGCTATACCCCCCTTGACCCCAGTTTTTTTAAAGTCACCCCGGATAACCAGGTTAATAATTACGGTGGACCGGTGGGGGCCCAGGTTTCCGCCATCCTGTTTAATCTTTTCGGGTATGCCTCTATTATTATTGTTTTTTATCTCCTCTTTGTCACTGTTTTTTTCCTGATCAACAAAACCATCCCCAATATGGGGACGAAGAGCGCCGGGTATGTCTTGCTGCTGTTTTCCTTTTCCGCATTTATTTCCAATATCTCCCCCTACGCCCGGATCGACGGCGCCGAAGTGAAGACGGGGGGTATTGCCGGTTATTTTATCGATGAGTTTTTCCGGGGCGAGATTACGCAGGTTTTCTCGTTTCTTTTATTTTTGTTGTTGATCCTGATAGCGCTGATCCTTATTGCCAGGTTATCGCTGCGCAATGTGGTCACATTTTTAATCAAAGTATCCCTGGATGTTTCCGGCAGCCTCGGAGCTTTGATTAAAGCGCGGTACGAGATATACAAGAAGAATAAGCGGATCAAGAAAATCCAGAAGAAACACAATGACGCACAGGAAGTAGTGAAAAAAGAGGCGACCCTCTTCAATCCCGGGGGGCTCAAAGAAGATAAGAGTTTCAAAGATAAGAAGCGGATCGTAAAAGAACCCAGTAAAGTGCCGGAAGAGGCGTCTTTGTTTGCCGATTTTGAGAAGGAATTCGGCCCCGGCAAGAAATATCAACCGCCGCCTCTGACATACCTTGACGCCGCCACTGAACGGAGCCAGATCGATTATAAAGAATTGGAGGATAAAAAAGAGGAACTGAAGCTGCGGCTCAGCGAATTCCGGATAAAGGGTGAAATCGTCGAGTATACCCCGGGACCGGTTATTACCACATACGAGTTCGTGCCCGACACCGGCATAAAAGTAAAAGAAGTGACCAACCTGGCCGAAGACCTGGCCCTGGTGGCCAAAGCCCAATATGTCAGGATCGAAAGAATCCTGGGCAAAAAAGCCATCGGCATCGAAATTCCCAATAAAAAGAGAGAGATTATCCATCTCCGGGAAATCCTCGAGTCCGACGCTTACCAGGATTCCTCTTCGCCCCTGACCATTGCCCTGGGTAAGAACAAGAATGGAGAAATTTTCGTCTCTGATTTGCGGGATATGCCCCACCTGATTATTGCCGGCGCTACCGGCAGCGGCAAGAGCGTGGCAGTGCACAGCATCATTTTGAGTATTTTGTATAAGGCGTCGCCCGATGAGGTGAAACTGGTTTTGATCGATCCCAAGCGTGTGGAATTGGCGCTTTATAATACCTTGCCCCACCTGTTGACCCCGGTGGTGGTGGATACCAAACTGGCCAAAAACGCCCTGGACTGGGCCGTCTTCGAAATGGAAGAACGGTATAAAAAATTGGCGCTGCTGCAAGTCAGGAGCCTGGACCAGTACAATCGAAAACTGGAGCTGATGATCCAGGCCGAAGATGATGCGTTGGATAAACTGGAAAACCCGGAGAAAATTCCTTATATCGTCATTATTATCGATGAGTTTGCCGACCTGATGATGGAGTGTTCGCGGGAGATCGAACAGGATGTGGCCCGCATTGCGCAGAAGGCCCGGGCCGTGGGCATCCACGTCATCCTTGCCACCCAGAGACCTTCCATCGATGTCATTACCGGCACCATTAAAAATAATTTCCCTTCCAGGATTGCGCTGGCAGTGCCTTCGAAACATGATTCCCGGACCATTATCGATATCATGGGGGCGGAAAAGTTACTGGGCAACGGAGATATGCTCTTTTTGCCGCCCAAAACAGCCTCCCTGGTTCGACTCCACTGCGCCTATGTATCCGAAGAGGAAATCCTCAGGGTGGTGAACTACCTCTCCAAAATGGGCCGACCAAAATTCAATACCCAGGTGCTGAAACCTAAAAAAGAAGACGAAACGGAATTGACGGAAAAAGACCTGGATGAGATGTTTTTCGACGCCGCGGAAGTGGTTATCAACACGGGCCAGGCGTCGGCCTCTTATCTGCAGAGGAAAATGAGTATCGGGTATGCCAGGGCCGGACGCCTGATCGATCAATTACAACTGTATGGCGTGGTTTCCGCCGCGGATAAACAGAACAAACGAGAAGTCCTGATGGGACTGGACGACCTGGATGAAATTCGCGGCCCCCAGGAAGAGAAAGCCGCTGCGCTGCCGGCCCCGCAATTACCCACGATGGACGCAGAAAACGAACGTATGATGAATGATGAATGATGATAAAAGATCGAATGATGAATGATGAATGATGAATGATGAAAAAAAACAAAAGATAAATTTTAAAGGAAGAGTCGGCAATGAATACATTTTTTAAAATAGACAACCTGGAAATCGGGAGCGACGGTTTATTTTTTATCCTGGGTCCCTGTGTCATCGAGAGCGAGAACTTTACCCTGGAAGTCGCCCGGCAGCTAAAACAAATTACCCGGGAAGTGGGGGCGCCGTTTATTTTTAAGGCCTCCTTCGATAAAGCCAACCGGTCGTCGGTTAAATCCTTTCGCGGTCCCGGGTTGAAAGAGGGGTTGCGGATTTTAAAACGGGTTAAAGAGGAATTGGCTATCCCGGTGTTGTCCGATATCCATGAGACCTGGCAGGCGGAAGCGGCGGCCGAAGTTTTATCCGTCATCCAGGTGCCGGCATTTCTCAGCCGGCAGACGGACCTGCTGGTGGCCGCCGGCAACACGGGCCTGCCGGTGAATGTGAAAAAAGGCCAATTCATGGCGCCGGAGGACATGGCGCACGTGGTGGAAAAAATTAAATCCACCGGCAATAACCGCATCCTGTTGACCGAGCGTGGCACCTTTTTCGGCTACCGCAACCTGGTGGTGGATTTCAGGAGCATCCCGATAATGAAGAAGAACGGTTTCCCCGTGATCCTGGATGTGACCCATTCCGTGCAGCGGCCCACGGCGGCCGGCGGGATGACCGGCGGCGACCCGGAATATGTGCCCATGCTTGCCGCATCCGGTGTGGTTTCCGGCGCGGACGGGATTTTTATGGAAGTTCACCCGGACCCGCCGCGGGCCCTTTCCGACGGCAGCAATTCTTTATTCATAAAAAATTTAAAACCCCTTTTAATTAAGCTAAAAAAGTTATATAATATAGCCTCATGAAAATCGCAGATATAGGTAAGAAGGTCCTGGCAGCCGAGGCAAAAGCCATTGAGAATGCCATATCGCGAATTGGGGAAGAGTTCGAACAAGCAGTCAATATCCTTTACGACGCCAAAGGCAGGGTTGTGGTTACGGGAATGGGCAAATCCGGTCTTATCGGCAAAAAAATATCCGCGACATTAACCTCTACCGGGACCCCGGCGGTATTTCTTCACCCGTCTGACGCCCTTCACGGCGATATCGGCATCATCGCCGATAACGATGTGGTCATGGCGTTATCTACCAGCGGCGAAACGTTCGAAGTGCTGCGGTTACTGGATTTTATCAAGCGCATCGGGGTTAAACTGGTCTCATTGGTAGGGAACCCGACCTCTTCGCTGGCCAGGGAGAGCGATATTTTTATCGACTGCAGCGTGGAAAACGAGGCGTGTCCTATCGGACTGGTGCCTTCTACTTCCACGACCCTTACCCTGGCCGTGGGGGACGCGATTTCCATCGCACTAATGGAAAAGAAAGGATTCAGCGAAGAAGATTTCAGGTATTACCACCCCGGCGGCAATATCGGGAAGAGGTTATTAAAGGTAAAACATTTGATGCACACGGGTGCTGCGCTTCCGATTGTAAAATCTTACATGCGCATGACCGAGGTGCTTCCCATTATGAGTGAGAAAAAGTTTGGCATCGCCATTGTGATGGATGATGATTACAATGTGACCGGGGTTATCACGGACGGCGATTTGAGAAGGTTTTTATTAAAAGGCGTTGATTTTACATCGGCGAGCGCCGCCGATTGTATGACCGGGAATCCTTTGTGTATTGGAGAAGACAACCTTGCAGTGGAAGCCTTAAAAATCATGGAAAGTAAATTGATCACTTCACTGGTCGTGTTGGAAAATAAACAGTTGAAGGGTTTACTGCATTTGCATGATTTGTGGCGGACGGAGATGATATAATGGATCAGAAAGAACTGGCTAAGAAAGTGAAATTGATCATCATGGATGTGGATGGTACCCTTTCCGACGGCAGGTTTTTTGTCATGCCTGACGGGACTATTTTGAAATCGTTTGATGTGAAGGACGGTACGGGTATTATTTTTGCCGGGTTGGCCGGGATTAAAACGGCTGTTATCACCGGGAAAACATCCGAAGCGGTAAAAAAGAGAGTTGAAGAACTGCATATAGATGATTACTATGATGGGGTAGTGGATAAGACCCAGCCCTTTTATGAATTATTGCTGAAATATGATTTAAAGAAAGAAGAAGTGGCTTACATCGGCGATGATATCGGCGACGCCGAAGTCATGGGCATGGTAGGATTTTCCGCGGCCGTGGGGGACGCCCACCCGCTGATTAAACGTATCTCGCATTATATTGCCAAGCGTTATGGCGGTAGGGGTGCGGTACGGGAACTGATCGATTTTATCCTGGATACCCAGGAAAAATGGCCCGAAATCTTCTTGAAATTGAAAGCCTCTGATAATGAAAAGGAATTAATGAAAAAAATTAATTCCTAATGCCCGCGAAAAACGCGGTGGAAAGACACTTGTCCACAGATTACACTAATTAACACCGATTATAAAATAGAAAACTTTAAAGTCTGTGTAAATCAGTGTAATCTGTGGACTTAATGTTTTTGTTTTGAATGTCATGTCGCATAAGGATCGTGTTTATTACAGCTTGAGGACGCACCTGGAGATGCTGCGCGACAGGGAGCGCTGCCTGGCCTATCAAAGGGCTTTGGCCCCGGTAGTGCGGGACAAAATCGTCCTCGATGTGGGCTGCGGCTCCGGGATATTGTCTTTGTTTGCCGCCGGGGCCGGCGCGAAACTCGTACTGGCCGTGGACATGGATATCCCCCCCGGGGCCGAAGAAGTGGCCCGGGCCAACGGCCTGGCAGACCGCGTGCAATTTTTATCCGGCAACATCCGGGATATCGTGATTCCCGTCGATTCCGTCGATGTTATCGTTTCAGAGTGGATGGGCGGTCTCCTGTTAATGGAAGATATGCTTCCCGCCGTATTATACGCCCGGGACCGCTGGCTCAAACCCGGCGGCATCCTGCTTCCCGACCGGGCCCGGCTGTTCCTGGCCCCTTTAGGGGACGTGGCCGGCATCGACAGCAAGAACTTTCCTACCCTCCGGGAAACCATTTCATCGCAAATGTGGGTAACCCAAATCGATCCGTCGCGGTTCCTGGCGGAGCCGTCCTGTATTCTCGATCTTGACTTAAACAGCGTAAAGGAATCCGACGCCGGGTCTTACCGGGCGGCGTTTCGCTTTGCCATTTACCAATCCGGCATATTAAACGGTTTCGGCTTGTGGTTCGATGTGTTGTTTAGTGAAACCGCGCCGCCGGTATTACTGTCCACCGCGCCGTGGCTTCCCCCCACCCACTGGGGCCAGGGATTGTGGATTCTTCCTACCGATATAAACGTAAGCCGGGGCGATGGCGTATCCGGTACGTTTACTCAGACAAAGATTTCACCGTCAACTGCGTCTTTTCAAACCGATGTCTGCGTCGAACAAGGGAAAAGGGAGGAAACGTCCTTTAGCCAAACCATTGAAGCAAGCCCTTCGAACATGAACCCCACCGGGGCCGATGAAGAACGCATTGCGGCGCAAGCAATGTCCGGCGCGTACATGGGGCAGGAATGCTTATGGATCGGCTGCAGCATGTCGTTCGCCGCCCTGGCGGCGGCAAGAAACGGCGCTAAAAGCGTTTCCATTCTTAACCACTCGCCCTGGGCAGCCCGGGCCATGCGGCAGCTAGCCGCACAGGAAAGATTGACCAATACCCGGTTTCTTTCAGAGGTCCCTACGGTGGAACTATCGCAAAACAAAGAGATTCACCTTTTGGGTGCTGCCGACTCCAGTTGGCAGGCGCTCATGAGCCATATTAAAGCACGCACGGCCATTGGCCGGGCATCTTTCCCAATCCGGTTTTACCGTCTGGAGAGCCCCTGGAAAGAATTCTACGGGTTCGATTTTTCCGCTTACGCCCCGTATGATCTCGAGATGATCCACGAAGACAAACCGTTAGCGAATGGTATTATGCTTGAAGAAGTCACCGGCCATATCCCTACATCCACTTCCTCCAGTCCAGGGCCGCATAAGGAAGAAATCATATACACCGGGGTGTGGGGAAGCGACTCCCCTACTCCCGCCCCCTTAAACCTGCCCGATGGAACCTATAACTGCATAAAAGTCGGTTTCCATTGTGGAACGATAGTTCTTCCTTTATCGGGCTCGGGACCGTTGGACATCGATTCCGCAAACGCCAAACAACTTCAAAAAATCGAGCTTATCATTTCCATTGTTAACGAAGCGATCTGTCGTTTTGTTATAAAGCTATCCTGCCCGGCATGGATGCTTGAGCAGGGCTATGAACAGCCCATCGTTTCCATGGGGCATATCGTCCGTAATTAATAGCCAGAGATATTGAAAATATGAAAATAGCCACCAGGGCACAAAGGCACAAAGAAACACCAGGGAGAAATAAAGGGGAAAGGCTAATTTTTGCTTTATTGCTTAGGTAAATAATGGGACAGACAAAAAATCCACCTTAGGCCATAACCCCTTTTAATTTATCTAAAGCATTGAATAACTCAATGATGTCTTTCCTGTTATTATATAAGTAACCGGAGGCCCTGAGGATTTCTCCCCCGGAAAAAGGAAAAAATTCGACTACCCCCTAACCCCCCCGGAAGGGTCCCATTCCTCTTCCAACAAAGCCGATTCCTCAAGTCTGTTTATAAATTTCTTTAAAATTTTTTTTCTTGCAATAAATACAATTTTCGCATATCATATCACTCTTATTATTTTATACATACGGAGGCGTAAATGTGCGGTGTTGTTTCTATCGTATACGGCGATCATAACGATAACCTCGGCAATGAAGCGTGTTTCTTATTGAAAAAACTGGAATATAGAGGGTACGATTCCACGGGCGGCGCGTTTATCAAAAAAGACGGCGCCATCGTGCTGAAGAAAAAAGTCGGCGCCCCTTCACGGGTGGTTACCGACCTGGAAATGGACAAAATGTCCGGTTACAAATTCATCGGCCAGGTACGCTGGGCCACCTACGGCGCCGTTACCGACGATAACGCCCAACCCCATGAAGTGGACTGCCATACCCACCTGGTGGGCGCCCACAACGGCAATATCTCCAATACGGATTTCCTCAAAGAATTCCTGCGCGAAAACGGCCATAGAACGGTTTCCGATAACGACGGCGAAATGCTGGTGCACCTGATCGAACACTATTACAGCAAATACCTGAAACGTCTAAAACCAGAAGAAAGAGCCGATGAAAACGTAAGAATCGCTGCCTTTATCCAGGCCATTCGCAAAGCGGAACAACGCGCCGAAGGCTCTTACGCCGCCTGCATTACGGCCCCGGATATCGAAGGGGTGTTCGCCGTAAAAGCAGGCTCCTCCCTCTACGCCGGTAAAGGCCGCGACAATAACGGCGATTTTGTGGTGGTCAGCTCGGACCTCACCTCGGTGCTCTCCAAAACCCGCTTCCTCATCCCCCTCTCCGAAGGCGAAGGCATCTACTTTACCAGCGCCGCATACAAAGTCTTCTCACTTGCCGAAGATAAAGAATATATCCCGGAACTAAAACGCTCCCGGCTTAATATCTCCGATATTTCCCTGGCCCAAAAATACCACTACTTCATGGAACAGGAAATCTATACTTCCCCCCAGAATATCGACCTGCTGATAAAATATTACTTTGCCGATAAAGACGAAGAGAAATTTTTCGAGGTCTTCGAGAAAAACAAAGAAGAATGCAAAAAACAAATGGACGCTTTTTTAAAACTTTATAATGTGTTCGACCACCAGGCGCTGGAAACGGAATACGAAAATATCAGGAAAAGTGAAAGCTTTTCGGCTATTTATAACGAAGTGATCCGGGAAAATAAAGAGATACACAAAGAATTCCAGTCCGTTGGTTTTTCTTCCGAGGAGGCCGCGCTCCTTGACGAGATAATGGGGCTGGATGAGCACTATTTCCCGGAACTTTATATCCTGGACCAGATGCTGATCTGGAAGAAAAAACGAAAAACCTTGAAACTTAGAAGCGAACTGTCGAATTCGTTTAAAAAAATCCAGCAGAAAGGCGGCCGGGTATTTGTGGTGGCTTCCGGAACTTCCTATCATGCGGCCCTGGTGGGCGCTTATATCTTTAATAACCTTTGCGAACTCTCGCTTATCCCGGCCAACCCCGGTACTTTCCGGTCCATGTACATGAACTCCATCACCTCCAAAGATATGGTCATGGGCGTCAGCCAGTCCGGGGAAACCAAAGACCTGGTAGACATTTTTAACGACCTCAGGGCAAAGCACGGTCACAATATTATGTTGGCCTCTATTGTCAACAATGAAAACTCCACCCTGCCGCAGGAGAAATCGGATTTCTACTTGCCCTTGATGTGCGGGCCCGAAATCGCGGTGGCGGCCACCAAGTCTTTTATCAGCCAGATCGCACTTTTCTACATCCTGGCCGCCGGGATGACGAGCGAAGAAAGCGATATCAAAAATAAACTTGAGAAAATCAAATATTATATGACGTTTACGCTGCGGGCCGTGGACCTGGATGTTACGGAAGTGGCGCTGAAGACTTTTTTGAAACCCTCGATCCATATCCTGGGGACGTCGCTGGTGGGGCTTTCCAGGGAAGGGGCGCTGAAAATCAGGGAAGTGGTGCTGAACCATACCGAAGGTTACGATTCCGCGGAATTCAAACACGGACCCAATACGATCCTGGGTAAAAATACCATCTATTCCCTGAGCGATATGGAACGTCTCCATTCGGACCTGATCGAATCTTTTGAAGAAATGCACCGGGACAAAGAAATTCGTGACATGGATGAATTTCTTTCCCTGTTGAAGAATTTCAAACTGCAAAAAGTGGACAGTGATATCCTGTTCGGTTCTTACCCCATCAACGGCGATAGGGACAAACTGAACAATGCTTTCGAGAGTTACCGGAAACGGGTAAACATAGAGAATTATTTTTCCAATTACCCGCTGGTTTTTATTTGTCCGCCGGATGAGCGTGATAAGCGTATTACCGTTACCCAGGTGCATACTCATAAAATCAGGGGGGCGGATGTGATCATGATTGCGGAAGATTCGGAGGATTTGGAACGGGCCATCGGCGGGAAACCGGCCGGCATCGATGATTATTACAGTAAGTATATTATGGTGCCCAAGACCGGGGATAAGAATATTTTTGTTTTCGAGGCGGCCCTGGTGCTTCAATTGTTGGCGCTGCGCATGTCCATTGCCAAGATGAAGTATTTGAACAAGAACCAGGTGGAAAATCACGGCGTTCATCCGGATGTGCCTAAAAACGTCTCCAAATCCATCACCGTAGATTAACCCCTCTGCGCCCCACTGCGTGGGGTTTCTATTTGTAGGACTGTACCGGGAGATTTAACTTCCCTAACAACGTCAGGCTCGGCCCCACAATCAAGCCTCTTTGGAACAGGCAATGCCTGTTCCCTACAATTCTACAATTTTGAATGTCAAAACATCCATGACTTTTCGGAAAGATTCGGACTGCTTAGAAGGAAATGGAGAAATGTAGAAATGGGACAGTCAAAAGTTAGAAAAAAAAGTTCCGCAATTCTGTATAAAGGTATGAAAAGGTCTTGATTAATGATTGTACTTTCATTATACTATTCCTGAGGTCTTTTTTTTGACTGATTTTTTTTCCGATTTATCTTTACCTAGAGCAGCTTGACATTCTGTTGTTTTTTAGGTAATACTATACATACCAGGAGTAATGATTAGATTGATTAAGAAATTTATTAGATTGATTAAGAAGTTTAGAAAACTGTTTTATGTCGGTATGCAATACTTTAGCACTAAAACAATATCAGATGGGTTTATTAATTGGCTTATCTTCGCTAATGCTGGGATGTTAAACAGAGGAAACATCTACGCGATGAAATATGCTGTAGATAACCTTCCTTCGACAAATCCAGTACTTGAAATCGGCAGCTTTTGCGGACTGTCTACCAATTTGATTGGCTATCTGCTGCAAACCAGCGGTAAGAAAAACAGGATATTTAGTTGTGATAAGTGGTTTTTTGAAGGCGCAGAAATGAGCAGAAATATAGGTGAGAGCGAAATCTCGTTTCGACAATACCGTGAATTCGTTAAAGCAAATTTCATCAGGAATGTAGAGTTTTTTTCTCCTCATAATAAACCTTATACCGTAGAGGCTTTCTCCGATGATTTTTTTAAGCTTTGGGAAAAAAACGAAACAGTAAGTGACGTTTTCGGTAGGAATATCCAATTAGGTGGAAAAATTAGTTTTGGGTATATCGATGGCAACCATAATTATAACTTCGTTAAAAGAGACTTTGAAAACCTGGACCGATATTTAGAAACCGGAGGTTATGTGTTATTCGATGACTCATCCGATTCGGATTCTTTTGGTTTAACAAGACTTATGAAGGAAATAAAGCAGAAAATAAACTATGAATTGGTAATGAAAAACCCCAATTACTTATTCAAAAAAATTACCTAAGCGTTCATTCTCGTCAGTTCTTTCAGAATCAAGCCCTTAGATAGATTTGGAAATGAATTATAAATCTTCGTCACCCGGTGCGGATCAATACCGGTACCACCTTTACACCGGTCTCCGTGTCTTGGCAAACCGGGCTTTACTCGCGGTCTAACCACCTCGCGTCATCGCTGCACGCAATCCCTTTTTCCCGGCAATAATCTTCCGCTTCCCGGGTAAACCCACTGAGGGGTTTTTTTTTGACTGTCCCTATCTCTTGCTAAGAGAGACTTTCCGAAGTGGCAATGAGGAGGCATAACGTAAGAAGGGGGTAAATATTTTTTAAATTAGGGTGCACGCGCCGCGTGCATTGATTTATCTTTATGATTTTGATATAATAGCCCTTGCCTTAATTGAACGATGAAGTACTGGAGGACAACATGAAAATTTTTCTTGATACGGCCAATATCGAAGAGATAAAAAAAGGCGTTGCCTACGGCGTCGTCGACGGCGTCACCACCAACCCTTCACTGCTGGCTAAAGAAAATAAGGGGTTTATCCCGTTGATCGAGGAGATTCTCTCCATCGTTCCCGGTCCTGTGTCCGTGGAAGTTACGGCCACCGAGGCGGATGAAATGGTAAAACAGGCCAGGGAATACGCTAAAATCTCCGAAAACGTCGTGATTAAAGTGCCCATCAACTTCGAGGGCCTCAAAGTGGTCAAAACACTGGCCGACCTGGACATCAAAACCAATGTGACCCTGATCTTCTCAACCTCCCAGGCGCTGCTGGCCGCTAAAGCGGGCGCCACCTACGTCTCCCCATTCGTGGGACGAATCGACGATATCTCGGGCAACGGCATGGCGCTGGTGGAAGATATCTTGCAAATCTATGATAATTATACTTTCGATACCGAAGTTATCGTGGCTTCGGTGCGCCATCCCCTCCACTTCGTGCACGCCGCCATGATGGGCGCCCATATTGCCACCATCCCTTTTTCTACTCTTAGCAAACTCCTGGACCACCCGCTAACCGATATCGGCATCGAAAGATTCCTGGAAGACTGGAAAAAAGTTAAGAAATGAAAATGATGCTGATGAATCGGTGAGGAGCAAGCAACGCCCGTGTCTAAAAAAATAAAATTTTTCATCGGTTTTTTTTTACACTTTTACTGCTGACCGGGGCCTATTACTCCTTCAAATATTTTCTCTACACCAAAATCAACGAACGGTTAACCGATAAGATTTCCTTTGCCGATTTGAATTTCAGCGTCTTCCCCCTGGGCATCAAAGTAGAAAATTTGAAAAATTTCGCCCTGAAAGATGAAAATATCGTTTCCTTTAAAAATATCAGCCTGGAGGTTCCCTTTTGGTCGCTTTTTTCCAGTAATAAAAAAATGAACCTCAATATCCATAACCCCAGGATACTTTTGAATGAGAAAATATTAAGCAAGGATGAAAAAACATCCTCGGCCAAAATGCCTTTTGAAATCGACCGCATCAATATCATCGACGGCGAATTGATCTACAACAGCAGCAATCTGGCGGTCAACCTTTTGAAGTTCGATTTAAGTTCTTATACAAGGTCGGGCCAGGCCATGTACAGGCTAAGCTCCCCCCACTTGAAAATTATCTTCCCCGAAAATGGAAATGTGGATATTCTTAAACTTGCCGGGCTCGATGAAAAAACGGTTAAAAAGAAAATAATTAAGATCGAAGGCGATATGGACTGCGAACTCCGGGCCCAACGCACCGGTTGGCGAATCAGCAGTTTCGTGTGGAATACCAGCGATTTCCGGGTAAACGTCAACGGCAGGGTTTTCAAAGACGGCGCCCTTACCTTAAATGCGTCGATCCAGGGGACACCGGATAAAATTATTTACCCTATGCTTAAAGAGTTTTGCCCCCTGGGCTATATGGAAGCTAATGCCAAAATCAACCGGAAGAAAAAAGATACCCTTTATATCCGGGGCGAGTTCGGGTATAACCATTTTTTCATCGAAAACGAAGAGTTCGATAATCTCAAGGGAACCATCGATTGGAATAGTTTAAGTAAACGAATTTCAGTGGCGGCGCAGTTAGAGGACCAAACGCAGCAGGTGCATTTAAGAGTCGATTCCAGCCACGGTCGCACCCGGGTTGAGGTCGGCGGCATCCAGGCCCAACGGGTCATACGGATCATAAAGATCGCCGATGTCGCCCCACTGGGCAGTATTGTCCGGCAGGGAGATGTGACGATCGAAAAGGGCTTTATCAACGGTACCGGCACACTGGCGCAGCAGCCGACCCCGAATGATAAACTATTTAACATCGGCGGCGCCGCTGCTTTCCAGTATAACACCAATACGAAATATATTCATTTCTCGGCGCCGGAAATTAAAACTGAATTCGGCGTGGTTTCACCCCTGGAAGTAACGATAGACCCCAGCAAAGAATCCAACCTGGCGCTGAAGGCCCGGGCCGTTGTCAACGAAATGGCCGGTATTAATAAATATACCGATTTTTACATCGCCCTGGACCTGGGCCGCTGGAAATTGAAAAAAGGGACAGGCAACATCAATCTTGACCTGGAAAAAATAAACCATGAATTAATCGTAGAAACCAGCCTGGATATCCACGATTTTATCACCTGCCAGCAGCCCATCGATATGTTAAAAGGTCGTCTCAGTACCCAAAAAACCCGGACTTCCGGGGATTTTACCGTGACGGACAGGGACATCGAGGGGAAAGTAAAACTGCTTGTGGATAAAGGCTATTTTACCATGGACTTTAAAGACCTCAAGGGCGAAGCCCAGAAAATTCTTAAAATCCTTGAAATCGATCTTTCCCTGGTGGGGCGCGTGAGCGGCGCTTTTTCTCTCAATAAAAAGAACGGCGAACCGCTGCCCCTGGTAAAAGGAAATTTCCAGGCCGGGCAAATCGATTTTTACGGTTTCCGTTTCGACGATGTCCGGGGGAACCTGGAATCCCAACGTTCCATCTCTTTAAAAGGCTTGCGCTTTTTATTTAAAGACGGGAAAGGTACGGCCGGTATTTTTATCGACTTCCCGGATAAGGTGTTCGATGTGGAAGGGAAAATCGACGACGTCGATATCAACCGGTTGAACCCGGAGTTCTCAGGCCGGGTGAACATTGCTTTCAAAGGTAAAGGCGCGTTCAACCGCGACCCCATCGCGCTGGAATATAACTCCAGCGCGATTCGTTTCTACCAGGACAGGGTATTTTCCATCGCTGGCGCGGGAAATATCTTTACCAATTTCTCCAATTTCCGGTTGGAAACAAGGGGAGAAATAACCAATGAATTGAGCGTTTCGCCCTTTACTGTGCTGATAGCCCAGGAGAATAAAAACAACAGCGGTTCGTTTCACCTGGGTCTCACCGATATCAACATGTTGATCCCCTGGGGCAATAACTTCGGCGTCATGGAGTTGGACGGCCAGATCATCGGCGGCGGCGTCGGCCCGTTAACCGTCGAGGGCCACGCGGAATTCAAGGGCCGGATACTTTCATTCCCCAATTTTCCCCATGCCCTGGAGAATTTCGAAGGGGATGCCATTTTTAAAGACCTCCATTTTACCCTGCGGTCGCTCAAGGGAACCATGGGCGGCGGGAAAGTGGAAAGCAGCGGCCACCTGTATATCGAAAACAACAAACTCACGGACCTCTCCCTCAGCCTGGTGGGTAAGAAGATGAACGTATACATCATCGACCGCACCAATTTCCTGATGAACGCGGATTTAAATTTGAAATACGCCGGCGGGAAACTTCTTCTTTCCGGCCGCATGGAGGCGCTGTCCGGTATCTGGAAACGGGAGGTGGATGAAGGCATTAGTTTCAATACCGATCCTTCGCTGTCGCCTTCCGGTTCTAAAATTATGGATCTGCTGGAATATGACCTGAAGCTCACCGGGCAAGAAAACATCCTCATGGAGAATTCCTTCGGCAGTATCACCGGTAAAGTCGATCTTTTGCTGACGGGCAGTAAGAGTTTTCCAATGTTGACGGGTTTTGTCGAGTGCCGCAAGGGGAAAATTAATTTTTCCGATAAGAAATTCGACTTAATCAAGGCCCGGATGGTATTCAGCAATAAATTTATCATCGATCCGCTGGTGAATATCGAATCGGAGACCTTTATCAAAGATTACCGGATCAAGTTCAACATCAAGGGGACGCCGTCGCGGTTAAAGCCGGAATTGCAATCTACCCCGCCGCTGCCGCCCCGCGATATTTTGACGTTGATTTCGTTGGGGGAATTGTTCGAGCGGCCCACTTCCACGGAACTCAGCTCGCAGATCGGTACGGGAACCTCGGGCTTGCTGGCTTCTGGGTTAACGGAAGAAATTAAAAAACGCACCAAGAAAATCTTCGGCAATTATATGTTGAAAGTCGATCCCAATATCAGCAGTATTGCCGGGGCTTCGTTTGAAGATACCTCGCGTTTGATCGTCGGCAAAGAACTAACCAAGGATTTCTTAGTGGTCTATGCCACTAATTTTTCCACCAAGCGGCGCCAGGTTATTTACCTGCAGTATCAACTGTCGCCTTCGGTTTCGTTGATAGGAATGAGGAATGAAGATAGACAATTCAGTCTTGATCTCCGGTTCAGGAAAAGGCATTAAAGCAGCAGCCCTTATCCTATTCCTGCTTACGCTGAGCGGTATATCCGCCGTTTCCGCCTCAAACAAAAAATTTTATGGGGTCCAGGGGCCCCGCGGCGCGGGGGGCCTATTAGAGAAGGCGCCGGCGCCCCTGGCCGCCGAAGGCAATGACCTGCAAAATTACCGCATTGACCGCATCTATTTCGAATATGAGCGGGGCGAAAACAAAAGGGTGCGCATCAAGAAATCCGACGAATACGAATTACTGCTGGAACTGAAACCGGGGGACAACTTCGATTATAAAAGGAACCGGGCAAGCATGGCGACCCTGTACCGCGCCGGTTTGTTTTCCAATGTCAAGGTCGAGATCGAAAAACTCGACAACAACCGTTTGAATCTTTACTATACGGTGACGCCCCAATATACCCTCAGCGCCGTTAAGATAAAAAGCAGCGGGGGGATCGGGAAAAATAGCCTTTTAAATGCGATTTTTTCGCTGCGCAAGGGAATGTTGTTCGAGGAGGACAAAGTAAAATCCGCCCGGAAGGAGATACGGACTTTTTTAAAATCAAAAGGGTATTTCAAACCTGAGATCAATTATGAAATCATCTTTCCCGAAGAGGAATCCCCGCATATCCATGCCTCGGTGGAGGTGGTTTTCGATGTCAAACCGGGCCGGATCGCCGCCGTCGAAAAGATTTTCCTCACCGTACCCAATAATAAAATACTCGAACAACTTAAGGGATATTTCACAGCCCGCCGCTATATTCCCAACGAATTTCAAAAATCCATCGAGCAAGCCAGGAAGAAATTAAAAGAGCAGAAATATTACTTTCCCGACTTTAAAGTTAAAGAAAAATTTCCGGATGAGGCAAAATCCTTGGTGAATCTCGAGGTGATCATCAAACCGGGGTATCGGTACGAGTTTAAGTTCAGGGGCATCGAGAATAAGATCGAGCTGATTTCCACCATATGGGAGAAGAAAGTATTTGAGAAGTGGGCGGAAAAGGAGAGTACGGCCCGGATACTCTATTATTTAAAGAATAGCGGTTATTTGAATGCAGAGGTCCAATGTTCCATCGAGATCAAGGAATTGGTTAAGGTTGTCACCTTCAAAGTCAAACAGGACCGGAGATATACATTGGGGCAGATTCGCTTTATCGGCAACCAGGCGTTTCCCGAAGACAAATTGGCCGGGGTGGTAAAAACCGATGATCAATTCTTCGATAAGCATTTCTGGCTGCGTTTTCGTTCGCTGCGGGTGGACCAGGAAGTGCTGCGGCTTTTCTATTATTATAACGGTTTCCCGGCGGCGACCATTCGTATCGAACCTACTTTCCGGGGCGACAAGGTGGACATTGCTTTCGTTATTAACGAGGGCAAGAAATTTACCGTGGATACCCTTTTATTCAGCGGCAATCGTTCATTTACCGTCGAGGCCCTGCTCCCCCAGATGCAAACCCACATCAACGATTCTTTTGTCCAGCAGAAATTAAATGAAGACCTCGAGCGTTTGCGCGGTTTTTATTATTCCAGGGGCTTTGACGACGTGAAACTGACGGCCGAGATTTCCCCGGGAAATGTCAAATCCATCCTGGTTAAAATCGAAGAGGGGCAGTTTTACAGGATGGGGAACCTTATCGTCATCGGGGTTTCCGGGGGCCAGGAAAAATTGATCCGTAATTTATTCCCATTCAAGTCCAACGATTATTACAATCGCGTAAAGCTGGAAGAATTCAAGGGCGATATCGAGAACAGCGCGATTTTCAACGAGTTTAAAATCGTTAAAATAGCCAGGGCCGGCGAGGTGGTGGATGTATTGATTAAGGCGGCGCCGGATACCAACAAATATTACGGTTTCGGGGTGGGCGGCGAGTGGGCCGTGGGCGCGCCGGTCCGCCTGAGAGGTACATTGGAATACCAGCAGCGCAATATTTTCGGCTCCTATTCTTCCTTATCCGGCTTGTTTCAACTGGGGGCCGTGGGGGGCAAAATCACCGGCCGCGGCGTCATTTCTTATGATACCCCCTATCTTTTTAAACGGAAAGTTAATTCCGAATTGAAATTCTGGGCGGATTCCGAAGAATTTCCCAGTTATAATTTCACCCGCTGGGGGGTATCCGAGTCCATTATCCAGAAACTCAGCCAGAGTTCCTATTTTTTAAGCTCCTTCCTGTTCTACAGGACGCGCTTAAACGAACTGGATATCTCCCCCAGCGCAGTGGACCGGTTGGATATCGACGCATACACCGCCGCCTTTCGGCTCTCCTATGTCCGGGAAAAAAGGGACGACCCCTTTAATCCCACTTCCGGGGATTTTTTCTCGTCGGATTTGAAGATGGGACTGCTGACGCTGGAAGACAACCAGCAGTACCCCTTTGTTAAGTTCCAGTGGAGTTACCAGAAAGTTTTCAAATTGTTAAAGAACGGGACGCTGGTATTTTCCATCAGGAACGGTCTGGCAGACGGCGAGTTATCCATTACCGAACGTTTCTTTGCCGGCGGGGTAAACACTTTCAGGGGCGCCAAAACCGACCGCCTGGGTCCCCTTGACCCAGTGAATAACAACCCCAAAGGTGGCAATGCGATGCTGCTGCTGAACCTGGAAGCCACTTTTCCCATCCCCTTTATACCCAGCAATGAATTTTACTACTCCGTGTTTGCGGATATGGGTAATGTTTTTGAAAAAGTCAGTCAATTCAGGTTAACCCGGCTGGAAAAGGCCGTGGGGTTCGGTCTTAAATTAAAGACCCAGTTAGGTCCCCTGCGGTTGGATTTCGCCTGGAACCTGGCAAAAAAAGAAGAGGGCAACTTTCGTGTCCATATAGGAATCGGCAATGTGTTTTAAATCCACTTTTAAATCGCTAAACAAAAGACCGCTGTTTTTCTGTGTTTTTTTATGGCTGTTTGCGTTTTTTCTCCGGGCAGAGTTGGTCATCATCGACCAAATCGCGGCTTCGGTGAATGATGAGATCATCACCCGCTCCGATATGGATAAGGCCATCCGCTTTTACCCCTATTTCAGGAAAAAGGGTGAATCCGACCGGACCTTTTACCTCAATGTGCTGCAGGATTTGATCAATCACAAAATGGTTTACCTGGAATACGGCGAGGAAGTCACACTAAAGGAAGAAGATTACACGGAAGAGGAAACCGCCATCATAAAAAACATAGGCTCGTATGAACAATTGATGGCGCTGCTGCAGCAGTACGACATGCAGTGGCGGGATTTCAGGGAGTTTATCAAAGAGAAGGTGGTCTATGAAAAAGTATTGAAACAAAAATTCCAATTGCAGATCGCCATCGATTTCCAGGAGATCGAAGCTTTTTACAATGAGCAGTACCTGCCGCAGCAGGTGAGTCTCCAGTTGAAGCCGAAAACATTGATCGAAATGGCGCCGTTAATCGAGGCCAAACTCCGTAAGGATAGGACCGAGGAGCGGTTGGCCGGGTGGTTGAAGGAAATCACCGCTTTATGTAAAATTGAGAATAAGCTGCTGCCCGTCACAAACGGGTTTTAATTAAAAAACGAAGGAGTTAAAGTAAGATGAATTTATTTGACAGTCAGACGAAAAAATTTATCAAGGATTTACAGGTAGGCCAGCAGGTAGACGCTTATTATAAGTTACAGGCCCTGGAAAAGCGCCTTAAGAAGGACGGCACATCCTTTTTAGCCATTGAGTTAATGGATAAAACAGGGAAAATCCCGGCCAAGATCTGGGAGAACGCCGAAGCGTCGCTTAAAATACTCAAACCGGGCAATGTGTACCGGCTCAAAGGGTATGTCAACGAATATATGAATAAGAAAGAGATCAAAGTAGACAGTATCCGGCCGGCGTCGACATCGGACAAAGATTTCGACGCCGGGGATTTCCAGGAGACATGCAATTTCGACGCCGGGGATATGTTCGGCCGTCTTATAGACGCCGCTAAGAGTAATCTCGATAAACCATACCTGCTGCAGTTGGTGAATGGGTTTGCCGCGGCTTACGGCGATAAGTTTAAGACTCATTACGGCGCCCAGAAGATTCATCATGCCTACCTGGGCGGTTTGTTGGAGCATACCTATTCCATGGTGCAATTGGCGGTTTTTATCGCGGGGCATTATAAGTTGGATAAAGAACTGCTGGTGATAGGGACGCTTTTCCACGATGTAGGGAAAATATTCGAGTTTACCATAACGCCGGTTCCGCAGGCCACCATGCAGGGCGGCCTGGTGGGTCATATCGTATTGGGCAGTGCGATTTTCCTGGAATTAAAAAATAAAATCCAGGGGTTCCCCGAGGAATTAAGTTGTAAGATTCAGCACCTGATCATTTCCCATCACGGCGAGAAGGAGTTCGGTTCGCCGGAAGTGCCGATGATCCCCGAAGCGTATGCGCTGCATGTTATCGATTTATTGGATTCACGGATAAAGATTATGGAAGAGGCCATAAAGAATTCAGAGACCGGCGGCTTATTTACCGATTATATACATGCGTTGAGCAGGCGTTTATACGTGGAAAAAGGAGAAAAAGAAGGAAAGGGATAAAATCGGTATAGTCGAAAGCTTTTTCGGGGGTAAGGGGGGCAGGATGGCGCTTTCTCGAAAAAAGCCCCCTATCGATTATCTCTGCGCGGGGTTAGCGTTTAAATTTAAAACGGTGCAATTTCAGGGGTGTGATCTCACCTTTATCATTGAAAGACGATTCCTCTACCACATAGATATACCCGTCTTTGGCATACCTTACAATCCCGTCGAAAGGGACTTCGACGCCGGCGGCATATGTTTTACCGTCCAGGTCGTGGACATTCAAATAATATTTTTGGCTTAAATTTTTAAATTCCGCCAATACCACTACAAACAACCGCTTTTGCCCTCCCAGGTAATACATTAACCCGGGGTGCAGGGATTTCTCCCACCACCTGGCATGGGCCGGCGTATAATTATACGGAGAAAGACTCCGGGGGAATTTTTCAAAGGCCGGGAAGTAATGCGAAGGGGTACCGGCGTATAGTATCTTTTTGAGGGACAAATCATAATTGAAGAAATAAATCTTATACTCGCCGGGCCAAATGAACAGGAAACCCTCATTGGTAATGTTGCTGAGTCTTCCGAGACCGAACCTGCTGAAAAACTTAGTTAATCGATCATCCCTGGGAATGAAAGTCTCCCCGGTTATATGCCCCTCCCGGTCCAGTTTACGGATTAATTTTTCACCCTGGTGGACGAACAATATGAAGCTACCGTTATTATCCACGATCATATCCCTGCTAGATAGGCTTGAAGGTACCTGGCCTTCATATTTATAGGTGGGAGAAGAGTATTTATTGATCCTCATTTTGCCGTCATCAAAAATATATAAATTGCTCTCCCGGTCTAAACATGACGCTGTGGCTAAAGAATACTCTCCCGGTCCTTCCCCCATGGCCCCGATGCTGCGAATATATTCCCCGGCGGAGTTAAATTGGAATTGATTATGCCGTTTCCCGTCGAAAATAAAGTAGTCGCCGGAAGAACTGACAGCGACACTCCCCACAGAAAATAGTTCGAATTCTTCGCCGTCCCTGGTAAATGAAAGAACCGTATCTTCGCCAAAGATGTCCCCCCATTGGGAGGGAGTGTTTTTATCTATTTTCAAGTCGATTTCATTGCCTCCCGCCGCGGGTTCCGTCTTACAGGAGACAGCAAAAGCAACTACCAGGAAGGCCAGTAAACTTATTAAAATATTTCTTGATCCGTCACAATTCTTAACCATGTTTCCAACCCCTTGTTGTCCATGTATTTCGGTTTAAAAATATCCAATACTTTAAAGGTGTGCGATGTGTAAATGAAGAAGGGTGTGTCCAGGAAATGTTCTTTGGGTAAATGGAACATATCATATAACTGTTGGACATTAACGGTTTTACAGGGAAAAAAGACGGCGCGGCTTTTACGCAGGTTGATGATATCGGCTTCCTCTTTTTTATCCACGATACCGGTAATGGCCAGCACGGCGATGTTTTTCGAATGCAACGCTTCTTTATAGGTTCCCAGCACACCCAGTTCTTCATGTAAACAGTGGCCGCAGACCGTTAGATCGAAGATCATTATGACATACCCGTTGGCGTAATCCAACTTATTTTCATCATTGAAATAAAAGTTCTCCAGCTTGATCTCCATTGGGAATTTTTTGAACAGGAAATGTTCGTCTAACCCGGTTTCAAATAATAAAGAGTCGCAGTTTTTACTGATTTGAGGGGGGTGCGATTTCTTTAACGAGACATTCTGCAAAATGAGCAAGCCAATAAGGACGGAAAAGACCACGATGATTAGCCATTGGATGATAAACAATTTTTTGTTATCGGTCATACGTCGATCCCGGGCGTCGCAGCGGCGGCGTGTAAATGTGAATCGTCGGCCCGGTTATTTACAGCAGGTATAACTACCGGTGCCTTTGCAGTAATCCCCTTCCAGCCCACATGGAGTACCGCAACAAACACTTGCCCATCTTCCTCCATCTGCTTCCGGGAATGGGTCCCCGTGTCCACCGGCACTCAATGACAGCGCCGCTATCGACCCAAAAACAACAAGACTAAAGAATACCACCAGCAAAGCCACAAAAACTTTTGATTTTTTCATTTTCATTTCCTCCTTTTAGGATCGTTCATTATAAGAGACGAATACCAGCGCGTCAATACACAGAAAGTTGTATTTTTGGTATGATTTTTAATTTTTTTTTCCTACAACTAAAGTTGTATGTTTTTGCGGCAGGTTGTACGTTTTTAAATTCTAAAGAACACATAAAATCTATTCCTCCAGACAACAAATGTATATTATAGATTATTCAATGGCAAAAGTAAATAGTAAAATGAATAATATATATTTGATTTATATTTATTACCTTTTACCTGGTTGAGCTTCTTAGCTAAAAAAAACCCGCGGGATTGTTTCTTTTCTGACTGGACTTTTTTAAAGTTGTGATTTAGTGTATAATATTTCCTTCAATACCGACAGGCCGACTGGCCAATAGGAGGTTAAAACCATGTTTAATCCGGATCGGAAAAAAATATTTTTGATCGTTATCGGGTTGTTGTTTTTCTTTTTCAACGCGGCCGCGGTCTTGGCCCAGGAAGAGGAAAATGGAAATGAAGTCGAGGATTTTGCAAAATTTCTCAAAATAAAAAGAGTTAATGCGGGTTATCTCATCGTCGGCCGGAATATGTTCAATTTCGGTCGCTTGAATAGCTATCTCACCTCCGGGGATTTCCCTACCGTACCGGAAAATTACTTTTCCCTGGGTATCGGTGGCCATTTGATTTTCGATAAGCTGGTGATAGGCCTCGAATTACAACGCTCTTTGGGAAGAAGCCATGTCAGCACGAAAGAATTTAACACCTCGGTTTCTGCGAAATATTTCCTGGTGAATACAGGGTATCTGTTGTATTCGAAAAAAGGATTAATGATGTATCCGCTCCTTGGTTTGGGCGTCGGGAGATTGACATTAAAAGTCAGCGAAAATAATATCCATTCGTTCCAGGATATCATCATTCACCAGGGAAGCAGCGAGTCCAGTACCCGCAGTTTGCTGTTGAATATGGGTTTCGCCGTGGATTATTTCTATAAGTTTAATAAAACGAAAAAGGGGAAAAACAGCCTGTTGTTGGGAATCCGGGCGGGGTGCCTTATTTCGGTCTCCAAATGGGATTGGCGTGTGAATGGCGTCCGGGTCGGGGATGGTCCCACGGCGGGGCTTACCGGTCCCTATGTCCGGTTAACCATCGGCCTGGGTGGTTTGGTCGAAAAGCTCATATCCAAAGCTATTTAAAATTCTTTTCTTCCGTTTCGTTCAATTGATCCAGGCGTTGTTGGTGTCTGTTGCCTGCGAATTCCGTATTCAGCCATTTTTCCACGATGCGCAGGGCCAGTTCCGGGGCGATGACGCGGGCGCCCATATTCAGGACGTTGGCGTTATTATGTTTCCGGCTCATTTCAGCCGTATACAGGTCGTTGCACAAAGCCGCCCTGACATGTTTAAATTTGTTGGCGACGATGGACATGCCCAATCCCGAGCCGCAAAGAAATATCCCTTTTGAATTTCCCGGGTTTGCCGAAATTTTTTCAGCCGCTTTTGCCCCGTATTCGACCCAGCTAACCGGTTCGGCTGATTCGGGGCCCAGGTCTTCTACAGGCAGGTTATTATCCAGGAGGTAGTTTTTAATTATTTCCTTTAACATGAAACCCGCATGGTCGGAAACGAGATAAATGGTCATTTGAATCTCCCTATTTGGAATTTTCGTTATAGATTCCTATTTTAAATGAATTCATCGGTAAATTCAATCCATGTGCGTGGAAATTTTCATCTGCCCGGGGAAAAACAGGAAGCGAGGAAGCTGGGAAGCGACGAAGCTGGGAAAAAACCCAATCTTTCGCTTTTCTCCGCTCTTCTGCTCTTCCGCTCTTCCGCGCTTCCGCTCTTCCCTTTTCCTGCCCCTGATTGACACTGACTTTTGTTTATTGTCATTTTTCATAGAGAATCCCGGTGCGGAACTGCCCCCGGCAGATGTAAACTTGACGCCGGTAGACTTAAACATGACGCCGGCAGTTTTAAACATGAGCCCGGCAGACTTAAACATGACGGCGGCAGTTTTAAACATGAGCCCGGCAGGCTTAAACATGACGGCGGCAGTTTTAAACATGGGCCCGGCAGACTTAAACAGGGCGCCGGCAGTTTTAAACATGGGCCCGGCAGACTTAAACATGACGCCGGCAGTTTTAAACATGAGCCCGGCAGACTTAAACATGACCGCGGCAGATTAAAACATGGCCACGGCAGTTTTGACAAATGCCGGAACTCCTGTGGCAAATAACAAACTTCCTGGGGCAATTGCCAAAAAGTTTGGGGCAAATGCCCGAACATCTTTGGGAAATTCCCCACCACCTTTGGCAAATGACAAATATCTTTTGGCAAATACCACAGGTGTTTTGCAAGATTACACAGGCCCCGTGTATGATCGCACCGCGGGTGTGCAAGATAACACAGGGCTTGTGCATGATAACACGGAGCTCGTGCATGATTGCACGGCAGCCGTGTAAGATAGCACAGGGCTTATGCATGATTGCACGGCAGCCGTGTAAGATAGCACAGGGCTTATGCATGATCGCACAGCGGTTTTGCAAGATAACACAATGCCCGTGCATGATCGCACGGCAGTCGTGTAAGATAATACGGGGCTTGTGCATGATCGCACGACGGTTGTGCAAGATAGCGCGGGACCTGTGTATGATCTCGCGACGGTTATGCAAGATCGCACGGCGTCTGTGCGAGATGACGCAGGGCTTGTGAATGATTGCACGGCTGCTGTGCATGATCGCACGGCGTCTGTGCAAAAAGTTGCCACAGGCGAAATATATAGTCATTCCCGGCTGCCAGTCATTAATTTAATTTCGCCGGGGAGATATGAAAATGTGGTGGTTGGGGGAGCATCCATTATCGTTCATTAACCATTAACAATTGACAATTGACAATTGACAATTATCCCTTTTCCAGTTCCTCAATCGGAACGATTTTTTCGTCTGTCCCCGACTGCCTTTTTCCCGTAGGGGAAACCCCCCGTGGTTGCCCCATTCGCTGTGGTTGTCTAGTTCCCCAGTGCAGACACGGAGCAGTGCAGACACGGGGCAGGGCAGACACGGGGGCCTGCCCCTACAGAGATGTGAAAATAGCAATGATTTATTGAACTACCCAATAATCCGCCAACACTTCCGCTTGTTTTAGCACCGTATCTAATGCTTTTTGTTGTTTGTCCGGCGGGTATCCGTGATTATTCAACGTCCGCCTTACAATAACCATGAGTCTTGCCCGTGCGCTTTCTTTCATCGCCCAGTCTATTGTCGCGTTTTTTCGCACTTTTTCCGCAATTTCACGGGCGATACTTGTTAATATTGCATCGCCTAAAATTTTAACCGCACTGTCGTTAACTCCCAATGCGGTATAGAACGCATACTCGTCTTTGGTTAACTTTAGTTTTTCAGCCAAACCGTCCGCGTCTCTAATTTTCCGGGCGATTTCCAATAATTCTTCAATTATTTCAGAGGTTGTCAATAGATTGTTCCGGTACTTTTTGATGGAAGATTCGAGCATATCCAGAAGGTTCTGTCCCTGGGTTATATTGAATTTTCGCCGTGCATCGATTTCATCATTGAGAATCTTTTTCAGAAGTTCAAGTCCAAGGTTTTTGTGTTTCATTCCTTTTACTTCCTGGAGGAATTCTTCGGAGAGCAAAGAAATGTCGGGCTTTTTGATGCCCGCGGCGGCGAATATATCCACGACTTCGGTGGATTCCACGGCCTGGTTGACTATTTGCCGGATAATGGTTTCGTAATTTTTTATTTCGTTGTTATCGGCTTCGCCTTCGAACTTGAACAGCCGCGCCCGAATAGCCTGGAAAAAGGCGATTTCATCATTGAACACCCTGGCTTCTTCAAGGTGAGAGACCAACCCGAATATTTTTGAAAGGGCAGTGGATTCCTTTATAAATCGATTTTTGCCTTGTTCCTGCGAAAGTATGAATTCTTCGGCCTGGAGGATGATCGAGAGCCGTTGGGAAGTGTTATCGCCAAAAAAAGCATGGTAATCGAAGCCGTGAAACATCCGGCGTAAGATTTCCATTTTTTCCTGGAGTAATTCAAGTGCGGTTTGTTGTGTTTCAGCGGGATTGCCTTTTCCTCCCGAATGGGAATAGAATGAAAGGGCATCTTTAAGTGCGCTCCCGATGCCGATATAATCGACGACGAGTCCGCCGGGTTTATCCATATAGACGCGGTTTACCCGTGAGATAGCCTGGATTAGGGTATGTTTTGTCATTAGTTTGTCGATATAGATGGTATGGAGACATGGGGCGTCGAAGCCGGTTAACCACATATCCCGTACAATAACGAGTTTTAAGGTATCCCCTGGGTCTTTCATGCGACCGGAAAGTAAGCGGCGGTCTTGTTTGGTTGTCCGGTGGCATGAAGGGATTACCAGGCTTTCCGGGTCTTCCGGGTCAAATTCCATTTTATCGGAGGAAGCCGACGTCATAACGACTTTTATGGTTCCGTCTTTCAGGTTTTCGCCGCGCCATTGGGGTCTTAATGCGATGATTTCATCGTAGAGCGCCACGGCGATGCGGCGGCTCATGGCAACGATCATTGCTTTGCCGACCAGTATTTTCGAGCGTGTTTCGTAGTGGGTAACGATATCCCGCGCCAGGTTTTTCAATCGTTCGGGATGGCCGATAATGGATTCCAATTTGGTCCACCTGGTTTTGGCTTGTTGGGTTTCGGGGGTGTTGTCATCCGTGATTTCTTTTTCGAATTCTTCTATTAGTTTCCGGCCTTCTTCGGTGAGGTTGATTTTAGCCAGGCGGCTTTCGTAGTATATTTTTACTGTGGCGCCGTCTTCAATGGATTGGGCGATATCGTATATATCGATATAATGGCCGAAAACGGCCGGTGTGTTTATATCCGTGTTTTCAACCGGTGTGCCGGTAAAGCCGATAAAGGTGGCGTTTGGGACGGCGTCCCGCAGGAATTTGGCGAATCCGTAAGTTATGCGTTTACCGTTGAGTTTGCCGGTTTTATCCCTGGTATCGATGAGTTTTGCTTTAAATCCGTATTGGGTGCGGTGGGCTTCGTCGGCAATAACGATAATATTGCGCCGTTCGGACAGAAGGTCGTATATTGCGCTGTCATGGGCAGGGAAGAATTTATGGATGGTGGTAAAAACGATGCCGCCGGACGCAACTTTGAGGAGGTTTTTTAAATCTTCGCGTGATTCGGCCTGGGCCGGTATTTGGCCCAGCAGGGTTTTACAATCGACAAAAGTATCAAATAGTTGTTGGTCGAGATCGTTTCGATCCGTTATGACGATAATGGTGGGATTATCCAGGTTATGGACCAGTTTTCCCGTGTAAAAAACCATGGTCAGGCTTTTCCCGGACCCTTGCGTGTGCCATATGACGCCGGCTTTGCGGTTTCCTTTTATGGTCGCGGCGGCGCGGGTGCTTTCCAGGGCTTTATTTACGGCGTAGTATTGATGGTATGCCGCCAGTTTTTTCACGGTTTCTACCTGGGTAAGGCCGGTTTTAGCGTCTATTTTTTTATCTTTTTCAAAAACGATAAAGTTCTGTATTATATCGAGGAATGTTGTTTTGTTCAGCATGCCTTTGATAAGCGTCTCGATTTGGCTTACATGGGGGGAGGATTCTTTTTTACCGTCTGATGTTTTCCATGCCTGGAACCTGCTGAAGGGTGATGAGATGGTTCCTGCCCTGGCTTCCAGCCCGTCGGAGATGACGCAGAAAGTATTATAGAAAAATAGTGAGGGGATAGTTGTTTTGTAGTTCTGGATTTGATCGTAGGCTTTACGGATTGATGCATTTTTGTCGGCGGGGTTTTTTAGTTCTATTATCACCAGGGGCAAGCCGTTGATGAAGAGGATTAAATCGGGGCGTTTGTTCTGGGTGGGGCCCTGGACGGTAAACTGGTTTATGGCGTAAAAATTATTATTGTCCGGGTTTTGAAAATCGATCAGCCAGATTCGTTCGCCGCGCTGCCGGTCGTTTTTTTGTACGGTAGCCGGGACGCCTTCGGTGAGTAATTTATGAAAGGTTTCGTTGGCGTCGATTAGTTGGGGAGAGAAAGTAGCCAGTACGGTTTTAAGGGCTTCTTGTCGCGCTTTTTCCGGCGTTTTGGGGTTCAGGAGGTTAATGGCATGTTCCAGTATATCTTTTAGAATGACAACGTCATAGCTTTTTCGTTGTTCCGGTTCGTTGTAGGTTGTCGAATGGTCAGAAACCAGGGACGCTTCGTCAATGGTTTCGGTATCGGGGGCAATGGATGGCCCCGGGGTATAGTAGAATCCAAGCTTTATGAGTTCATCGACAGCGAGGGTTTCGATTTCGGATTCGCTGAAATTTTTCATTTGCATGTTTCCTCCAATAAATTTTGTAGATGGGGTTGACCGGGGGGGTCTGTTTCCCAATTAGCGGGGTTATTTTCGACATATTCCCGGATTTGGAATAATTCGTTTTCATTGCGGATGATATGTTCGTAATAATTTCGTTGCCACAATTTGCCGTTAAACGGTTGCCAACCGGATTTTATTACGCCGTCGGAATATTTTTTTGTAGTCATTGTTTTAATGCGGCTAACAATATCCGGTAGGGGCAACCCCCCGTGGTTGCCCGATTCCCCAGGGCAGGCACGGGGGCCGGGGCAGACATTTTTATTGGGGCAGACACGGGGGCCTGCCCCTACGATAATAATTGAATGAATGTGATTGGGCATAACGACGAATTCATCGATATCATTGCCGGGATAATGGTCCGGGATTTGTTGCAAAATGGTGGTAATCATTTGCCCCGCGGCATTTAAAATCATTTTGTTGTTTAATATTTCCCCGAACAGGCATTCATGGTTTTGTGTACATATGGTGACAAAATACGCCCCTTCGGATGAATAATCATATCCTTGCAGGCGGATAGTGTGGCGGTGGTAAATTTCGGGATTGAATTTCATAATTTCACCTTTAATTCGCCGGACATGAGTTTAGGCAGAAGGGTATCGCGCATGCGCGTAAGCGTGCTGATTTGGGAATGGTTTTCCTCGATTTTATCCCAAGCATGGGAGGCATATTCAGAGAATTTTTTTATTAAGTTTGTTGGAGGCATTTGAAATGCTATTTTTTCAATATCTGACGGAACAAGTGATGGGTAAGCAGTTGTGGAACCATCTGCAATTATTTCCAAATATTCTGTCATGTCATTCTGTGTTAGGTAAAGATAGATGAAATGGGGATCGATTTTATTACAGGTTATTACCACAAAACCTGTAGAAACGACAGTATTGCAATTCACCTTCTTAAGTATTCCATAATGTTTTTGTATCGGTCGTATCATGGACAGAATGATATCATTCTTTTGAACAATCCGTTTTGCTCTACTTGGCGCATTTTTTAGAGATAGATATTGGAATTGACTTATTCTTCCATCGGTAATTGAACCTGTATCTAAGTATTCTATTTCGGAATATGGAAAATTTCGGTCAATGTTTTTTTCATTAAATTTAGCAACCTCGCCAATAGTTGTCGGCTTCCACTCAGGTTTTGCCTCTTCGACAAACATTTTCCGCCATAGTGTTTGTGCAATTCCTTCCAGGGTTTTGTTTTGTCGGTGCAGGAGGTCGATTTTGTCGTCAAGGCATGAAAGCACACCGACAATGGCCTGTTGTTCGGGAATGGAAACCGGGATCAAAATATCTAATGAATTCAATAGTGTTTGAGTTAATAGCGGGTGGCTTGAACCTTCGGCCTGCGAATTTAAATTCATTTTTTTAAACAAATAATAAAGAAATTTTGCGCAAGTTCCGGGTTTTGGAATAGTATTCAGCGCATTATCTGATACCCATACAGGATTGTTTATATAAAAAACACTCCCACAATATGCACCGACGCGCCCTATCACCACAGATTCAGCCTCAAAATTCGACTTATCAGTGTATCCAAGTATCCCATTGCCTCCATAAATAGGAATTTTACCACTCTCGATTTCAGGAGGGCGGGTTTTGCCATTTTTAAAATCTGCCATATCCCCCAGTTTGCATTCCTTCCACTCGCTCATTCATTCACCTCAAGTTTCGCGAGGTTCTCCCGGATGAGTTCATTTAGCCGTACTTCTTCTTTCATCTGATCATCAAGTTCCGCTTTCAGTTTTCCAAAACGTTCCGCGAAATCGAAATCATCCTCATCTTCCGCCAAGCCGATATAGCGACCCGGGGTGAGCACGTAATCTTTTTCCTTGATTTCCTCCAATGAAACGGATTTGCAAAAACCGGGGATATCCCGGTATTCCTCATTCCGGCTGCGCCAATGACGGTACGTCTCTGTTATCCTGGCAATGTCCTGATCGGAGAAATCGCGGGTGCGGCGATTAATGAGATATCCAAGATTGCGGGCATCGATAAACAAGACTTTATCGAGACGCCCTTCTTTTTTGCGCGACAGGAACCAGAGACAGGCAGGTATCTGGGTATTCAAAAAAAGTTTCGCCGGGAGGTTGACGATACAGTCGATCAACCCGGCTTCGATAATGGCTTTCCGTGTGTCGCCTTCGCCATTGGTTTTGGAAGTAAGAGAACCTTTTGCCAGGACAAAACCGGCCATGCCTTTGGGCGACATGTGATAGATGAAGTGCTGAATCCAGGCGTAATTGGCGTTGCCCGCGGGGGGAATTCCATACTTCCAACGGGCGTCATCCTTTAAAAGATTCCCGGACCAATCGGAATCGTTGAAGGGCGGATTAGCGATGATGAAATCGGCTTTCAAGTCTTTATGGGCGTTATTGAGAAAAGAGCCTTCATTGTTCCACTTAATATTGGAACTGTCGATGCCGCGAATGGCAAGATTCATCCTGGCAAGACGCCAGGTGGTCTGGTTGGATTCCTGGCCGTAAATGGAAATAAGGTCGGCAGGATTAAGGCTGAGGGCTTTACCATTCTTTTTATAATGGTCCTGGTGAGAGGCAATAAATTTTTCGCTCTGGATAAACATTCCGCCGGAGCCGCAGCAAGGATCGAACACACGGCCTTCGTAAGGTTCAAGTATTTCAACCAGGAGTTTGACAACGCACCTTGGAGTATAGAACTGGCCGCCCTTTTTCCCTTCAGCCAGGGCGAATTGCCCAAGGAAATATTCATACACCTGGCCGAGCACATCCTTGCTTTTGGCTTCTTCGGAACCCAGGGCAATCGTACCGACAAGGTCGATGAGACCGCTTAAACTTGCCCGGTCAAGGTTCTGCCGGGCGTAAGCGATGGGAAGAACACCTTTGAGGGAATTGTTTCTATCTTCGATGGCTTCCATGGCTGCGTCCACATACCCGCCGATATCTACTTTCTTGCCGTTATCGAGAAAGATTTCCGTTTTCCTGGCATTGTCGGACATTTTTTTCCAGCGGGCGGTAGGAGGGACAAAGAAAACTTTCTCAGCGGTATATTCGTTGGGGTCTTCGGGGTCAGCGCCCTGGTACTCGCCCTTGCCCTGTATAAGTTTGGAATGTAGAACTTCAAAAGCATCGGATATATATTTTAAAAAGATCAAACCGAGAACGACATGTTTATATTCAGCGGCATCCATGTTTTTACGCAATTTATCCGCTGATTGCCAGAGTGTTGCTTCAATGGAATCCTTTTTGTTATTCTTCCTGTTAGCTTGCTTGTTTTCAGGCATTATATTCTCCTGTTTAAATTTTTCGGTTCTTCAAACGAATCTATATGTAGAATAATTTTTATAAATCCGAATCGATGCATGATTGATTATATTTCATCTGCCACCATCAGTCAATAATAAACGATTATTTTTTACGTAGGGGCAACCCCCCGTGGTTGCCCATTCCTGTGTGTTCACCCATTTCCGCATGTTCGCCCGATTTGTTGCTATCCGGGCAATTTATTAGGATGGGTACGGCGCCAGGATGGGCACGGAAAAAAATGGGGACAGGGAAGAAATATTACATAGAATATCCCGGCATAGAGGTCACGGCCTTTTCTTGTCGATCTGGTCAAGATAATAGCGCAAATAAAAAAGAACATCGGTGACCAGGTGATTTTTTACCCATGCCTTCAACTTCCCATCTAAAATCTCCCCCATTCCATGTAAAATATATTTCCGATCAACTGCCTCGATAAACTCTATACATTGGAGATTAAAATCCAGGTCTACCGAAAATCGGGGCAATTCGTAAAAAAGATATAATGCGGTCCCACCTTTAAAGCCGAGGAGCGATGACAATTCGAAATTCGAATAAATGTCTTTCAAGATTTTTATCATGAACAAACGATGGGTTTGAATGTCGATCATTTGAAAATTCCTCTTACTCTTTTTTCAAGATTTAAATTCTCATAAATAGGGAGAATTTTAAAAATTTTTTGCCTGTCCAGTTTGCCGATGTAATCCACATAAAAATTTCGGTTAAGATATAAAATGTCCAAAAATGCTCTCTCTTTCCCTGCCATGGTAAAATGGGGCCTGAACTCCAGGCCTTCCGGGGAGGTTAATATCGACTCTTTTACCTTCCTGTATCTCAGGTTGTAATTACCGACCCGGATCTCTCTTGAAAGATAGGATGCAACAGTAATGGTTTCATCGTATTGGAAAACCAAGCCCTCTTTGAAAAGAACGAATTCAAAACCAATGTAGGCCGGGGGGTAAATTTTAATAGCCAGTTCGAGGGGGTCGTAATTGTCTTTCGCATATACCCCACGGCGAACCTGCGAGATCATATTTTTTTTTACGTAGTAATGGACTGCTGCTTTCAGATTGTCAAAATTGCTTTCCTCCAGGAGTACGGAAAGCTCCTTTAGGGTAAATACCGTTTGCCCAGCTTGATGAATTACTACGTTAAAATTCTTTTTCATTTCATTTCATCCGTGAACTAAAGGTAAGAATTTTTATTACCTTTGGTTCACGTTTATTATACCCGAATTACTTCCCGGATGTCAAATCCGATTCCTTAATATCCATTGTTAATGGTTAATTGTTCATGAAAGATATGCCCGGCCCACGAATGACACGAATTAACACGAATGAAAAAAAACATCAGTCCACGTATGGCGATTGCGCAGATTAACACAGATTTAAACCCTGTAGGGGCGAACCCACGTGTTCGCCCGATTCGTGTTTTATACATTTCTATTTCCGTGTTTTTTCATCATTCATCATTCATCATCGGCGCCCTGGTGGCTATTTTATAAATTCCCAGGCATTTCGATGAACAATGCCGTTCCGGTTCCCAAGGTTCATCTCGTCCAGTGAAACCACTATTTTCTCAAAATGGTCGTCGATAGACGCCAGGTTCCCGAATTCCCTTTCCACCACCGATTCATCGGCCAGGAGGTAACAAACCTGGATATATTTTTTCATATTATCCTTTTCCGCGATAAAATCGATCTCTTTGTCCCTGAAAGTTCCACTGTATACCCTGTATCCTTTCCTTCTCAAATCAAGATATACCAGGTTTTCAAGATACTTTCCCACGCCGAATTCAAACGATGAGGATAAAAAATATTTAAACCCCAGGTCATTGAGATAATATTTCTTATCGCCGCTGAGAATCCGTTTCCCCTTTATGTCGTAACGATCTACCTCATGAAGAAAATACGCTTCTTTCAAATAATCGATATAATTCCCGATGGTATCGCTGTTGGTCTTATAACCGGAACTTCTCAAATGGTTGACCACCGAATTGATCGAAAAAAGACTCCCGATGGAATCGATCATAAAGTTTAGTAATTTTTCCAGCAAATATACATCCCGCACATTGTGACGCCTGACAATATCTTTCAGCACAATGGAATCTTTTAAATTCAAAATATAATTTTTTTTGATTTCCTCGTCTTCAAAATTACAACTCTCAGGGATGCCCCCATTTTTAAGATAACGCATAAAGGATTCCCTGTTCCTCTCAAGACCGATAAAACCGGTATACTCTTCATAACTGAAAGGGAAGACCTCGAAACAGATATACCTCCCGCTTAAATAGGTGGAAAGCTCGGTGGAAAGAAGGTTGGCGTTGGAACCGGTAATAAACACTTCGTAATCGGAGGTGTAATCCTGGGAAAAGGAATTGACCACTTTTTCCCACTCCCTGATTTCCTGGACTTCATCAAGAAAAATGTATACCTTTCCTTCGGGTTTCATACTCGCCCGGTATTCATTGACTACTGCTAACAACACCTCATTACTATTGATGAAATCCAGTTCGGCGATATCCTTGTTGATATAAAGAATATTTTTCCGGGGCGTCCCCTCTTTTTCGATAAGATGATCGATAATCATCCGCAGCAGATAGCTCTTGCCGACCCTTCGCTGCCCCAGGATCACTTTCACCAGTTTATTATTCAGATAACCGGCGATTTTCGCCGTATAGGTTTTCCTGTAATAACCGGTCTTAATGATCTCATTGCCCCAGAAATTATATTTTTTTAAAATGTCCATCATCGTATTCACATTCATATCTTCACCGCCATGTTTCAGGTTTCCACCATTATACCTGAAACTTTTGCGAAAATCAACCGTTTTTTCAGGTATACCTGAAACTTTTGCATCCTACTCCTCAACCCGCCCCCCCCACTCCGGCCGAAATCACTTAATAATGAATTTTTTGGGCGAACCCTGTCCCGTTATTTCCAAAAAAGTATAAAGATTTATAAATCTTTACAAGATAATAGGGGAATAATACTATAATTATTCCTTAGCCAAGGAGGAAAAAGCCATGAGTAAGATAGCGATAGTGATAATGTTATTAGCAGTATTTTTTGCGGCGGCTGCCAATGGGATACAGGCCGCCGACCTGTACGTAACCGCGACAGCGGACCAGGCGCCCGGTTCGCTGCGGGCAGCGATAACCACAGCCAACAGCAATGGTGAAAACGACGCCATTCATTTGCCTGCGGGGTTATACCTTTTGACGGGAACCGCGGATGAAGATGGAAATATAGGCGGCGACCTGGATATCGACAACGGGCAGGCTATTACCATCCTGGGCGAAGGTGTAAAAAATACCTTTATCGATGGCAATCACCTGGATAGGGTAATCCATATCTTGAGTGGAACCGTTTCTATAAGCGGCGTTACCATTCAAAATGGAAAAACCGGCGATGGGGATGATGAAGGAGAGAAAGGTGGGTATGGCGGGGGCGTCTACAACTGTGGTAAGTTAAACCTAACGGATTCTTCGATTGTTGATAATCGCTGCGGCGCTGGTTATAAGGGGTATTATTATCCGGGACATATCGGTTGCCCGGGGAGCGGCGGCGACGGTGGTGGAATTTATAACATCGGTACACTCACTCTTTCCCGGTGCACAATTAAGAATAATTTAGCCGGGCAATGTGGGCGGTCCTTCTATGATTGTCCAGGGACCCATGGCGGCCACGGCGGCGGGATTTACAACGGCAGCGCCGGTTCCCAGAAGTTGCTGAACTGCACAATTAGCAATAATGGAAGTGGGGATGGCTATGGAGAGGGATGGGATGAAGATGATTCCAACAATGGCGGAGAGGGCGGCGGCATCTATAACAGCGGTTCCCAGGAACTTATTAACTGTCGGATAAACGGGAATCATACCGGGATAGGCTACAGTGGAAGATGCGGTTACGGCGGGGGGATATACAATAGCGGTAGTTCGATTATCAAAAACAGTTTTATCATTAATAACACAACCTATAACGAGGAAAACGAAGAAAACAACTACTTGAGCTTAAAGGGCAATGGCGGTGGTATATATAATTCAGGGTCATTAACTATCGCCGACGGAACCATCGCTAAGAATTCTACAGCGCACGGCGGCAGCGGCGCCGGGATCCACCACCAAAGCGGTACTCTTACTCTTGTTCGTTGCGCCGTCACCAATAATAGTACCGGGGATGGCGTAACTTATTATTTATATAATCCACAGCAAGGCGGAAATGGAGGAGGTATTTTTAATAATAGTACCATGAAACTGACCAATTGTACTGTTGGCGGTAATACGACGGGTACAGGGGTTGTTGTAAATTATCATCCAACAGGTGGGAATGGCGGCGACGGCGCAGGAATCTGCAACAGCGGCAGCCTGACGCTCGAAAATTCGACCGTTTGTCAAAATCTTACCGGCGCCGGTGGAATGGGCGATGATAAAAAAGGCAGACCCGGGAACGGCGGCGGTATTTGCAATTTATCCGGTACTGTTCAACTTAAAAATACCATCGTTGCCAATAACGCCGCCGCAACCGGAGGCGAAAGCGAGGACGCCTGGGGAACTCTTAACTCCCAGGGGTATAACTTTATTGAAAATACCACTCATTGCACCATTAGCGGGATACTCACCGGGAATATCACCGGCGTCGATCCTTTACTGGGCCCCCTGGCAAAAAATGGCGGTCCCACCCAGACTTACGCCTTACTCCCGGGCAGCCCGGCCATCGATGCCGGGAATAGCACCGGCATCTCCACGGACCAACGCGGGTACACACGACCGGTGGATATTTCCGGAATCCCCAATGTAAGCGATGGTTCCGATATCGGCGCATATGAACTGGAATATGTCAACCTTATAACCATCTCCGGAACCATAACCTATGGCGGAAAAGGACTGGCCGGTGCGACCCTGACTTTCTCCAACCAGGGAGGAACCACCGCTGCCGATGATGACGGCAATTACTCCCAGGCGATTTCCAGCGGTTGGACCGGGACCGTCACCCCGTCCCTTCCCAATTATGTTTTTACACCCACCAGTCGATTCTATACCAATGTAACCGCGGCGCAGCAGGACCAGGATTATTCAGCCGCTGCCATCGATCCACCCCGGATTGCGCTTGATCGCACCCAATTGAACTTCGGCGCCGACGTCGCCGGCCGCCAAACCGGTATGCAAACCCTCACTATCGCCAACAGCGGCGGTGGAATATTAACCTGGTCCATTAGCGACAAAGCCCAATGGCTGAATTACACACCTACATCGGGCGCCGGTCCGGCAACAGTAACCGTAACCGTCGATCCAGGAGGTTTATCCGCCGGGACTTACACCTCGGCCATTCTTGTCGAATCCCCCACGGCGGCAAACTCCCCCAAATCCGTACCGGTAACGCTGACAGTCTATAACGCCGATGCGGCCAACCCACCCTTCGGAAGTTTCGATACGCCCCTGGAAGGCGCTGCTGTAACCGGGAGCATACCGGTTTCCGGATGGGCAATCGATGACATCGGGATAGAAAGCGTCAAAATCTATAGATCCCCGGTAGAAAGCGAAGGCAGCGACCTGATATATATTGGGAACGCCATCAGGGTAGATGGGGCGCGGCCGGATATTGAAACTCTTTATCCCGCGTACCCGGAGAATTACAAAACCGGATGGGGGTATATGCTTTTAACCCACTCCCTACCCAATGGCGGAAACGGCGCATATACATTGTTTGCAAAGGCAACCGATATGGAAGGAAACGAGGTCGCATTGGGTTCAAAAACCATTACCATCGATAACGGTCATGCGGTCAAACCCTTTGGCGCCATCGACACCCCCATTCAAGGCGGAACCGTTTCAGGGAAAAATTACGTAAATTACGGCTGGGCATTGACTCCTCAACCCAATGCGATTCCATTTGACGGCTCCACGATCGATGTGGTAATCGATGGTGTGGTAAAAGGACATCCGGTATATAACGTTTACCGTTCCGATATTGCAACCTTATTCTCCGGGTACGCCAATTCCGATGGGGCCGGCGGTTATTATTATATCGATACCACAAAGCTTAAAAACGGTCTGCACACCATTGCCTGGATTGTTTCAGATACCGGGGGAAATAGCGACGGTATCGGGAGCCGGTATTTTACTATACAGAATTCAGGGGCGGGGGAAAAAGGAAGCGAGGAAGCGAAGAAGAGCGGAAGAGCGGAAAAAGATGAGTCCCGTAGGGGCGCACCTTCGTGTGCGCCCGCTTTTGATCCTTCTTCGCGCTCACTCACCTTTGATGAAATAATAAATGTTGAAATCCAGGAACTTGAACGTGTGGAAATAGATCTTTCCGATGAAGGGGTTGCACCCCAGGCGATACGGGTTGAAGGGTATTTAGTCGTCGGCGACCAATTAAGGGAATTACCTATCGGTTCGACGCTTGACACAGATAGGGGTATTTTCTACTGGCAACCGGGTCCGGGTTTTGTCGGCGAGTATTGTTTAGTATTTATCGGAAAAGATGACCAGGGCGGGTCTACCAGGAAGGACATCGTTGTGAATATAAAGCCTAAACAATAAGATCAAACGAGGTCAGGTTCTATTACGTAGAGCCTGACCCGGTTAGGGGAAGATGAATCGTGGCGGAAATTGGCGGTGGTTGAGCGGGACGATATCCGGAAAAAATCCGGTATTACCGATGTCCCGGCCCTGGATATGGCGGAACATGAGCAATTGGTTAAAATGGTGAAGCGTTATCCAAAGGTCCGGTGATTATTCGCTAATAGATTTATAAATGTACTTCGAGGATGCCGATTACCGCAAATCGGCCCAGAGATGCACCAATTTAAAAGGAGAAATAGGAACCTGGGGGCGCTCTAACCTGTTTTCAAGACGGCTTAGGCTATCCTTTTGCCATTGCCCCTCCAGGATCAGGGGAGACCAGGAATACTTCTCTATATAATGATTTACCCAATGCAAAATGTTTTGGAACTCCATGCCCTGGATATAACCGATCATTAAACTGGACTCACACCCGACGCCATAGCTCCATTCTTTTTCGACAAAGCGCCTGATTCCATTTTCAACATACTCTTTGCAATAGTGATATTTATCTTCCATGAGGCGTTTACATTCCACATGATAATTTTTGTCCATATTATTTTGATAATCGGTAAAGCCCCAGGTAAATTCCGGTATTTTGTTTTCTTTCGGTTGTTTTGCGGCGTCTTTAGGATCAGGTTGGCCTTTGGTATGGTAAAACGGGTGACCTTGTACTTCCCTCTTATTGGAAATGTTCCATTTCCGCCGGCATTCCCTCAAGATACATGCCAACTCTCGATTGAGATCATCTTCTTTCCCAGGCAGCGGCTTTCTTGAAATCAATTCCGCCAGGGCCATGGAGAAAATTTCCAGGACAGATTTTTCCCAATTCTCCCAGGTATCGTTTCTAAACATTCGATCGGTTCTCTTTATTCATCGTTTGTAGAAAGGTTGCTTCTACATCTTCATAAGCTGCGCTTCGAGTCCAAAGCCGTTCTTCCTTTCGCTTTATGATAATGATTTGATCGTTCATAACCAGTCGAAGGATTCCTTCGATATAAATATTTCTACTGTAAGGGGTCCGGGTATCACGGTCAAGCCTACGCAGGAGATTTCCCCATTCTGACAGGTCATTGACTGAATTATCCTTTTTGCTCTCCTCTCCCTTCTTTTGTGCAGTAAAAATAATGGCGATCATGGGAACTGCCGGGGGATAAATCACTTGAAACGTAAGCTCCTTTCCTTCTTCCAATTCAGGATTCAAAGATTTTAAGAAAACATATAAATACCCTTCCAGCCCTCTATGTTTGTCTTTTTGCACCGGAAGCGATGAAAGTACGCCGTGTTTTAAACCGGGATGTTCGATAGTCATTTCATTTTCAGGATTATAAAAAGAGTCGATGGCATATTTGCATCGATCCCGGATAAGGTCGCATTCCGACTCGGTCAGCATATACAGTTCGAAAACCGCATCGTCCAGTTCATCTTCCAATCGTTTTATTTCAGCGTGACTTCCCAGGGCAGGCGGATTGTAATTGCGCAGTTTATCTACGGCCTCGATAATCCTGTTTTTTAATCCTTTATCTTTGGGAAATGTAACCGGCATCTCTAATATTTCATTTAACAGGACATCATCATGCCAAACGCCCCACCGGCTTGCAGTCATGAAAAAATAATACCTGGCAAGCGATGACCACAATATGCCAAGGATAATTTTATAGTCATCCTCTTTGTTGCTTTCCAATTTAATACAAGCAATCGAAAGCTTAAAAGCAAATTTTTCTGTTTCATAACGGATAATAAGTTGGCCTTTGGGAATAGTGTTTTGCGAAATTCCTGCTTTTACCAGGATTCGCCTTCCTTCATAAATATCACGTGACCCTTTTTCTCTTACATAGGGGGGAGTTGGTCTCATTTTGGCTTCGAAATCGATAAGCTCATATCTAGCGAAAAAATCTTCAGTAGGAAGATATCTATATTCCTTTAACCAGCCTGCATCTTCTCTACCCATTGTACTTTCTTTAAATCCTTGCTTCCTTTCCAGGTTTTTTACCGCAATCTCTTTAAGGGGTCGATATAATCTTATTCCGCTAATTAAAGAGTGGTCTCTATGGTTACCGAAATAGTATATTTTCCAGATGTCGTGAGCAGCGGTATCCGGGTATTTGAAAAATTTGAAATCGGCTTTGTCTAAAACCACCACTCTTGTACCCTCGATAACTTTCGTTCTCCTGGCCGTCCAATAATCGATATAAGATGTGGGTGTAGAATTTTCTTTTTTAAAAACGATGGATATAAATGGTGAAATCGCATCATTGAAAAAAAGATCTCTTACCTGTACAAAATTAACGACCTCTTGCAAACGAATGGTTCCAAGAAGGTCTTGTTTGAAGCGGTTGCTGCGCACGGAATTTTTTAGCAGGACGCCGCTTGATACAAGTAAAGCAGCGGAGCCGCTGTTTTTAAGCAACTCGATGGTCCTCCATATAAATGCCTGTGATAATTCCTTGTTTGAGATAGATTTTCTTTTATTATTGCTCCATTCCAGCACTTTGCCCAGTGATTTTCGACCAGGGATATCATCGCTGGAAGGCATTCCCCACGGAGGATTCCCTACCACGATATCCGCGCATTCACTTAAAAAGTTTTTCCTCACATTACTATCGGCAATGGCGCTTTCGATATCGAAAGCATTGGCGCCGATCAATATATCGAAATATTTCTTACCTGCCTTTTTATTACCGGTATAAACCAGGTTGGGCAACTTATTCCCACCCCGGATTTGTTCCAATATATCCGGGGGTTCCTGGTAATGCAAAAAAGCAAGATAAAGGCTAAAGGCGGCGATCCTTACCGCTTCCTCGTTAAGCTCAATGCCCCCGATTTGATTTTTTAAAATGCTTTCCAATTCATTGAAAGTTAAATGACCTTTACCTTGTTTGTAAAGTTCGCAGCGAACGATCCGCCGAAAGGCTTCCACCAGGAAAATACCTGACCCGCATGCCGGATCGATGACCCGGGGGGTTGTTCTCAATCGATCCGGGGTCAGCACTTTCTTTAAAACAAATTCCACCAGGGACGGAGGAGTGTAATGGGTCCCATGAATTCTTCCATCCTTTCTATTTCCTTTATGATACAACTCTTCATAAATATTGCTGATAAGCTCGATGGGAATAATGTCGAATTTATACGCCCAGAAAAACAAAGAGGTATGCTCAATTTCCCCGGATAGGAATCTTTGCAAAAGTAAAAGGTGCTCCGGTTTAACGGCCTTTTTTTCAGTTTGATCGGAGGGGAACATATCTCCATTGAAATCCTCGGCCAGTTTTTCATACAGGCGGTAGGTAAAATCGATATCGGACAGGGCTTTCCGATATAATGATTCGCCCGTCTCCTGTTGCAAAAATGGTTTTGAAACCGGTTCCGCCAATATCTTTTTCCAATTGGGGTTATCGTCCGCAACCTTATAAAAATACTCTTTGGTCAGGATTCCCCTGTCTTCCAGGTAACGGATAAAAATGGACCGGCCGATAAGGGCATGGGCATACTTTAAATATTTCTTGTTGTCATCATCGTTAAGCCCGGCGTCTTTCAAGCCATTTCTTACCGTTTTTATATCGCTTATCAAGGCTTTGTCCGCCCGTGAATCGGGTTTTCCGAAACGATCATCCCCAAATACTTCCCCCGATTCCACCCATTCTCTTTTGAAGTTCTTTAATTCAGAGGTAATACGGGCAATTTGTTTGACAGTTTCAAGGGGTTTAAGCTTTTCCAATGTCCTGGCCGGTTTCCCGGCTAAATCGTAAACATTCAATTCAACGGGCGTCGATATGAATAAGAGCCGGGGGTTGGCCATGCACCACAGCCGGTTATATATTTCATGCAGCGAGTTTTGATCTTCTTCCGTTCCAGCCACGAAAATGATAACGGGGTTGTTTTCTACAAAGAAGATGGCTTCCGGTTTGAACGTTTTATCTTTGCCTATATACCGGCAAAGCTCCAGCCATTGCGATTTGTTAATATATTCTTCTTCATCCAGTTCAGCAGTATTTTTTACTTCGACCAGGTCTCCATTTTCAAAATCCAGTTCTCGATAAACCGCCGGCAAAAAGCCGGGCGCTGCTGGAGACCCTGTTAAACTATTCATTCGATGTCCTTCGTGATACGATCATGCTTGCAAACCTGTTTCAGAACTGTGAAAATTATACTCAATGAAGTATGCCATAAAACGGCATTAAAATCAATAAAAAAAATTTCACTGTCTACCCTATGATATCTTTGTGCGTTGGAAACCCCTTGAAAAGCAGTCGGTGGGTTGGGACCCGGATTTATACGACGGTGTTCGCTTGAACATACGTCCCTTTATGACCGTCCCGGATGTGGGCAAAAAAGGGGCCGGGGTGCTCAAAGATAAACCCAATATCGATTGGAAAAAAGACCGGGGCAAAGATGTGGAGACAGCGCCGTGGTATCATTTGTTCAAAGGGGATCGAATCAACGATCATCATCTCTCCCTGGCAGAGAAGCAGAAGGCCAGGGACAGATAAAAAACAAATAAGCTTGTCCCCATTTAATTTTCTTTTTTTTCTTTTTCTTATTTGGAATTTGTGATATAATAAAGAATAAGATACGTTTGGTAGAGGGAAAATGAACGGAAATACAACAAATAAATGCCAGCCATGGCCGGGTCGTAGAATGGTGAGATGGACCATTGACGGTATTTTCCGAACCAGGTTTGGAATAACAAAAATATATATTAAGAGACTGATAAGAGGAGGGAAGACATGAATGAAACACCGAAAAGAAGAATCGAGTCCAGTATAGAGATTGAAGCACTGCTGGAGTCCTTTCGACAAAAGTTGGGCGCGGATATCGCAATATTGTACAAGTATATTGATGCAGAGGATATCGAGGGCACAGAAATTCTACAATTGCTGAGCAAAGCCAAAGATAATTTTAAAGTCGAAGATCATACTCAAACATTTTCGACTTTTTTTGAAGGTAGCTTCCAGGTAGGAAAAGATGAAGGTGAAAATATTGATCTTGAGAAGTTTATTACGAAGTATGAAACTGGCGATCTTGATTTAGAGAATGAAAACGACAGACAAAGCTTAAAAAATTTAACGGAATCAGTCAAAGTGCTTCGCTATTGCACACATACTGATGCCGATGAAAAGACTTCCCGATGGAAATTTGATTATAAAGATCGCCCCCCCAAATACCTTGTATTTAATTCGGACAAGTTAAATACAACATATCACAAGAAAGTAATTCAAGGTGAGGGAGTGACTGCTGCTTTCTGCAGACTACATGAGAAAATAGATAGCGATCGAAATGAAAAAATAAAAGATGAAGGAGTGACCTCTGGTTTAAACGGTACTCAAAAAGAAGATATCGATCTTGATAAAGTAATTTTAAAAAAAGAAAGTAAAAAAAGAAAAGAAAGAAATAATTTATTTATCTTTGCGACTGTAGATCAAATAGAGCAAAGCGATGCCCATGTTAAAAAGGGTATCGATAAAAACAAGTATAAAAATTTCGGTGGTCATAATGCAGGGTGGATTATACTCAAAAAAGAAATTGATGAGAAAAAAGAAAAAGTAATAGGATGCCTCCGATTTGAATACTATTCCAAACCCAAGGAAACTATTGAGGAGCAGTTTGAAAAACTTGCCACAGAAGGAAATATCGATTTAGTAGTAACTATAATAAAGAATGTTTTAGAAGAGCAGGAAAAGGAAAGCTATGATAAGCTTTATAACTGTTTAACGCCGATATTACAAAAAGTTATTGAAAAAAGGACTTATATAAAAAAACAAAAAAAAAGGGCTCCCAATACTGGTTGGGAACAATTGGAGTCGGTACATGACCTTATCGAGCATTTATACTATGTCTTTAAAAGAAATACATACCATGGCGAAACCATAATTCAGAGAGTGAACTATTTTATTGAAGACTTATTGGAAACCCTTGAATTACCAAAAGACATATTCGGGAACGTATGGGAAAACCTTCGCAGGCACGAAGATCTTCTTCTATACAGCATAGATAATTATAGAGATCACGTGATGCACCAATTCCACGTTTTTATACTGGGGTACTTGATATTATATAGCGATATAGAATATTTTCATAAGTTGATTTATAAAAATTATGATAAAAAAATTAAAACCAATCCAAAACCGGAACCCAATATTCCAATTTTAAAAAAGATTGATATGATAAGAATATGGGCATTAGCATCATTATTTCATGATTGTGGGTATATTTTTGAAAAACTACCCCAGGGATTTAAAAATTTTTCTAATACTGTTTTGGGTAAAGAATTAGAACCCAAATTTATGTGGGAAAAAACTATCCTGGCCAATGACATCCTGGCGACACTGTCTCGAATTAGTGAATATAACGTTGAATGTGAGGTAAATTCATTAAAAACCCAGGATTTATTTGGAATATTGCTTCAAAAAGCGATATTAATGAATGACCATGGTGTTGTCTCAGCAATCATATTACTAAAACAGGAATCCCTATACCCTTCAGGTTATGAAAATGTGGAGAATATTGAAATTATTGTTAATATTGCCAGTATAGCCATTGCCATGCACAACAAACCGGTTTTTAAAGAAGCAGAAGAAAGAAGTAATCAAGGTATCTGTCTCTCCCGCAACCCAATAGCCTTCCTCCTTATTTATTGCGATACAGTTCAAGAATGGGGAAGAAAAAAATCTTCATTTGAAAAGAAAAATACCTGGATTATCCCAAGATTAGAGGATATTGAGTTTCTCAAAGATGCTCAAGGTAAATGGAGTTTTAAAGTCACATTGAATTACCCAGCCAATTTCAAAGGGAATCCACCGGATATTATTGAATTGCAAAAATCAATCGAGCCTGCAATGAATAACCTGGTGACAGAATACGATTGCTCATTCGAGATCGATTACATTATCCGTTCAAGCAAAGTTACCCGTTTTAACCGCAAAACATTTATGTGTGGCAAAAATATATGCGCTTATAAAAAAAATCTATTGCCTGGGGAGAAAAAGGTGGAACCAAAATCGGATGTCCAGGGTACTCCAACTACTGGAACATCGGTTAAGCACCCCAAAAAAACAAGTGATGCTAGGTGAAAGGCTGGCCAGGCGAAAGGCTATTCCACTAATTGAAATAAATATCGTTATATATGAAGCAAGCGGTTAATTATGCTGACCTCTACAATCCTCTTTTTTCCTCATGCCATTCAGCATATAATAAAAAATGATCCCGGATATTGAGATTTGTAGGGAACAGGCATTGCCTGTTCAAACCCTAAACAAATGAAAATAATAGAGCGATTAAGCGAAGCGATACGTAAGACGGGCAATTACAACAAAGACGCACAGGTCGCGCCGGCTTGCATCCTATGGCCGGATAAAGACCGGCAATGGGAACCCCTTATCCCCCGCCTGCTCATGGAATTACCCGAATTACTTGTTTACGGCGACTACGACCCTTCGAAACGAACCGGCCCGGCCATCTGGCTCAAATACGCCGTCGCTATCAAAACATTTCTACACCCATTGCACCTCCAAGAGGCCACTTCATCCCCATCATCTACCTCCCCGGTATCGAAATGCAAAACCTTCAACCCAAGGAACAATGCTCCGAACTCTCCATGGGCGGCGATTGGCAGCGCAATCTACTCCGATTCCTGGATAATAACGAAAAATACCGCTCCACCCGCGGCGAAACCGAATGGCAAAGCTTTGTCGAAACCTGCAAAAACCAGGAGGCCATATATACCGCCCAACAATTCCATAACCAACTCAACCAGGCCGGCTGGGAAGTAATCCCACCAATGAAGAAGGCTTCGCTTCCAGATTTGTTCATCATGAGGGCGCGTTCACGCCCTCACCCGTAGACCATGAAAATGTAGTCCGTGTTTGTCCGTGTTCGTCCGTGTTCGTCCGTGGCTACTTTATTTTCATGGCAGATACCTATGGCCGGTGAAACAATTCATCTAAACCATGGCTGCCGAAACCATTCCCTTATACTCTTCTTTAAACTTATGAAACGAAGCCGGCGTTTCATAACGCAGTAAAGGGATACGCTTCATTTCTAAAATAACTGCTTCGCGTCACCCCGAACTCGGAAGCCATTTGCGGGCCTGAATTGTTTAATGCCTCGCGGATCTTCTTTAACCTGTAACCGATATCTTTCAAACAGTCTTTTCTGTTAATCCTGACCTCACCGTGTTTTAAACTGATTTTAAAACCTCATTATACTTCAGTCGGAGCAAATATGCAACTTTTTAATGGAGTATCGCTTCGTTTGGAACATTATATGAATCCAAAAAAT
>Ga0315278_10000054_pt1 | contig 90973 bp, 81 predicted proteins | sample YL17G06_0_MG_FD_203880 | JGI IMG/M metagenome (GOLD analysis project Ga0315278, IMG submission 203880) | Sediment microbial communities from Yellowstone Lake, YNP, Wyoming, USA - YL17G06_0 | ecosystem: Environmental > Aquatic > Freshwater > Lake > Sediment | place: USA: Wyoming | collected... | reverse complement strand
ACGTTATCGTCTATCCGAATCCGTACCTTGCTGACGCCGCATATCACGAACGAGGCTACGAGAACCGCAAAGGCAACATCATCCCCGACCGCGCGCGACTGATTCATTTCAGCAATCTGCCGTCAGTGTGCAGGATCAGCATCTTTTCATTGGACGGCGATTTGGTCGGCACGATAAACCACAACTATCCCGACGGTGGTCCGGAAGCGATGCACGATTGGTGGAACTTAGTGAGCCGGTCCGGGCTGGCGGTGGAATCGGGACTTTATTACTGGGTGGTAGAATCACCAACTCGAACCCAAATGGGCAAGCTGGTGATCTTGAAGTGAAGAATCTCGGCAGATGTGGGCCCCCGATCAAGTCGAGGGCAAGCATCTGCCGGGCACGTGAATACGTAGGGTGGGGTATGGCTTGGCGGACCGGTCCCTTCACCCGGCCTTTTGAACAAGGGGTTCTTCAACCACGGCGAATGATTCGCGGACTCTCAGGAAGAAGTCAATCGCCTCACCCTCGCAGAATTCGGCCGGAGTCCACGCCAAACGCACAAACCGACCGCGCGAATAGACCAGAGTCAATTCCCCGAACACTCCTTCGCCGAGGTAGATACGGTGGTTGAACTCCCGATGCGACGCCATCACCACGTTGTCCGGCGTGAGAATGCCCGGATCGATATTGACTGTGCGGAAAGCGTAATCGCGGACCAGGTCCCCGAATTGTTTCTCGATCTTGTGGCAAAGCGCCTTGATTTCCGGCAGCCGGTCGCGCTCAACCATTTTCTCGAACGAGTAGAACCGCCGTTGAAGCCGTTCGCCCATCTCCTCGGTGTAATCTTTCGATGCGTATGAAATCTCTATGGTCTCGCACTGGACGCGGCCGAACTGCTTTTCCAGAAGCTTGAGCGCGTCGGAGAGACCGTCCATGGAATTGTAGATGATGGAGACTATCAGTCGTCCTTTGGGAGGTTTTTGTGCTCGTGCCATGTGGGCAGAGATACGGGGGTAGGGGCGATTGAGCAACAAAAACTCGAGGTGTGGCTGATGGTTGAATTTTCGTAGGGCAGGACCCCTGCGGTCCTGCCAGGATAATGGCAGGAGTACAGGACTCCTGTGCTACTGAACCTGAGATCGCCTGCGGTCCTGCCAGGAGAATGGCAGGAGTACAGGACTCCTGCGCTACTGAACCTGAGATCGCCTGCGGTCCTGCCATGAGAATGGCAGGAGTACAGGACTCCTGCGCTTGAGCCTGAGATCGCCTGCGGTCCTGCCATTCCCATATCCAGAGTTACTCCCCGAAATCTCCAGACAATCCGTCTGGCTCGCGCGTCCCCCAATCCAGCGCGTACGTCGAAGCAAACTGGGACTCGTGGATGGAACTCAATTTCCATGCCCTTGGTACGTTCGCAAGCCCATGCTTTACAGGGTTATAATGAATGTAGTCCAAATGGCGGTTGATATCGACCTGGTCCCGGATTATGTGATCCCAAAATCGGGCCTGCCACACTCGTCCTTCTTTGAGACCACACCTTTTTCGGTAGTCAGCGGCAAACGACAGCTTTATCCTTTGCATGATCATTGAGAAGTCCTCCGCACCGACATCCAGTATCAAGTGAAAGTGGTCCGGGAGAATAACCCAGGCATGTGCAGTGAAATGGACAGCACCTTTCATGCGTTCTATGGACGACAACAGAAGATCGGAATGTTCTACAAGAATCGGCTTTCTGTCATAGGTGACGCTCGTTATGAAAAAGAGCGAGCTTGGGTGCTTGTGTCTGAGCAGCTTAGACATTGTCAGTATTTAATGGCAGGACCGCGGGGGTCCTGCCCTACGGTTTTTGTCAGCAAAGACTTCTTTGACTATTCTGTCGTCATTCGTAGGGCAGGAGCCCTGTGCTCTTGCCATCTATTTCTCGTAGAAATCGTAGTAGTCTCTCAAGGCCTGTTTCCACCGAATGAGATCAGCCCCAAAAGCTTGGTGCTGGGCATCCGTCGCGATATACGCCTTGCGGACAATGTAACCGTCCGCGGAGCCTGAAAGCTCGATAATGACATTTACGACTTGGCCATCCTTGCCCAATCGATATCGGCCGCCGAGTTTCGCCTTCTTCCACAGGTTAACGGCTGTAGGGTCTTTCCACTCCTTGATCCCTGTGGGGAGGGCATATTCGGCCGTAGAGATCAGGTCAACATAAGCTGCGAGGGCCTCGAAGTTGTTCACGTCCTTCGGTATCACGGGCCCTTTTTTGGCCTTGTAAAGCGTCCAATTGTACGGGGAATCTTCTGGCGCAGAGATCGGGAATGCAATGGAGTAGGGTAGGGCTGGGCAAGTTAGCCATCTGCCCATGCAGTTTTCGGTGTAGTAGTTAAGACCGTGGGTGACCTTGACTGCCGGAACCATCGGTATATACAGAGGATCAGATGGCAGCCCGCTCAGGGCCAGTTGCAGTGGTGAAGAAATCGAGGAAAGAACATCGAGCTCGCGAGTATCCCAGGTAGCCTCTCCTTTCCAGACCGCTTTTCGATCGAGAGTGAAGAACTCCACGCTAAACGTGTGCACATATGCAGCTTGCTCTCCAACAGAGACCGCCACGGAGCCAGCAGACTTGTAGGCCAGAACTCCGACTTTTCTCGCCACCGCTATGCCAAGGGCCGAAGTAGCGTACGAACTGGTAGCTATCTCCAATTTGTCTTCTCGCTTGACAGCGTATGTCAATCGCACTTCATAATCCGGATTGTCGCCGACAATTTGAAACCCACGCCTTTCCAGCAATCGGTCCAGATTTTCCTTCAAGTTCTGCTGAACAAGGTCTTCATTGCCCAATAGAGGTTCTGATACTCCCTCGACGGCTGTACTTAAGCGTGCATTCGGCCTGATGTCCTCCGTTTCCAACGACCTCAGCCACGGCCGCCAAACACGGATATTCGGTACTGTTGGGCCGCAGGACGCCATCATCATCGCCAGGGCTATCAGAACACAGCAACGGCTGATACAGCAGAACATCTTTGGTCCTCCAGATGGGTTATGGGCACTGCTTCTCTGACAGAACAATAATGAATCTACGACTCTCGCGCAAGACAGAGAAAATCACATTCGTGACGCTTTGGCAGGACCGCAGGGGTCCTGCCCTACGATTTCGTCACACGGAACTCTTCCCGCAGCATCGAAAACATCATCAAGTCCCGCCAGCGGCCACGGTGCTTGATACGCTTGCGCTCGGTGCCTTCGTATTTGAATCCGCATTTCTCCAGCACCCGGACTGACGCATCGTTGCCGGTGAACACGTGCGCCTGTATTCGGACCAGTTTGAGTTCTTTGAAACCAAACCAGAGCGCCAGCCGAACCGCTTCAGACGCAATGCCTCTGCCACGGTACTTCCGGCTCAGCCAATACCCGACCTCGAAACAACGATGCTTCTTGCTGATCATCTCCAAACCAATGCCTCCGATGATCTCGCCGGTTGTGGAATCTTCAATCCCGAAGCCGCAGCGGACGCCTTTGCGCCAATTCCGGTGATTGGTGCGAATAAACGCATAGGCGTCTTTCAGGCCGTACGGGTGCGGAATAAACGTGTTGCGAGCGACCGTGATGTCATTAATGTGTTTGACGAGTGACGGTGCGTCCGAGCGTCTGATCTTGCGCAGATTGATTTGTTGTCCCGGGATTGTTTCGATCATGGGGTCCATAATACGCCGCCAGGGGCCGCTCGGCAAGTTTGAAACCAGCACGTAGACCGTGCGCGGCAGACCTCCCGGTCTGCCCGATTCTCAAAGTTGCGTCAGGTCTTGCACTCCGACTTTGTCGGAGGGTGTGACCTGACACGGTCCGAATCTGTCATGCTCCGCTTCAAGCGGGGCATCCACGACTTTTGGATTCCCCGGTCAAGCCGGGGAATGACACATCTGGTGGGCGCCCAGCCCGCCGGAGCGGAGCCGGATCGCAAGAACTGACACAACTGGTTTCGGGCCTTTTGGGATAGTTTCTCCCGGTCTTCCCGGTAAAGCCTTGCTGTCCCAGGCGGCAACCGTAGGGCATAGTCCTCGCCCTTGGCGAGTGATTCTGCCATGCATGAAGATGGCAGAACCACCCCGCCCGCTCGCCGTGGGCGAGCGGGCGGGGGGTTCTGCCCTACAATTTCTGCAAAGGGACAGCCTCAGTACGTCTTCCGCCCACGCGTTCAAACCAGTGTTTGACTAAGTCCGGTCCAAATCCGTATATTCCCGCCAGCAAGAAGGTTACGAAGGAGTCGTTAATGCCCCCGAAAGCTGTCAAGGCCGCCCGCGGTACCACTATATCCTGCAAAGGCTGGGCGCAGGAAGCCGCCCTCAGGATGCTCAATAACAACCTCGACGCTGAAGTCGCCGAGAAGCCCAAAGAGCTTATCGTATACGGAGGCTCCGGCAAAGCCGCCCGCAACTGGCAGTGCTATGACGCCATTGTCAAATCGCTCAAGTCGTTGGGCAACGACGAAACCCTGCTGGTGCAGTCCGGCAAGCCGGTGGGAATTTTCCGCACTCACGAATATGCACCGCGGGTGTTGATCGCTAATTCGCACCTGGTGCCGAAATGGGCCACCTGGGAGCATTTCCGCGATCTCGAAGATCGTGGTTTGATCATGTTCGGCCAGATGACTGCCGGAAGCTGGATTTATATCGGCACGCAGGGGATAATTCAAGGCACCTACGAGACCTTTGCGGCCATCGCCGACCAACATTTCAAGGGTGATTTGACCGGCAAGTGGATTTTGACAGGCGGCATGGGCGGAATGGGTGGCGCCCAGCCGCTGGCCGGTACCATGGCGGGGGCATCGATACTGGTCGTCGAAATCGACGAGGCCCGAATCGACCGCCGAGTCAAGATCGGCTTCTGCGATGTCAAAGTGAAGACCCTCGACAAGGCGCTCAAGCTCATCAAAGAGCATACTAAAAGCGGCGAACCGATCTCAGTCGGTTTGATCGGTAACTGCGCCGAGGTTTTCCCGGAAATCTACCGGCGCGGTGTCGTGCCGGATATCGTCACCGACCAGACTTCAGCCCACGACGAGCTGAACGGTTATATCCCCGAGCGCCTGACCATGCAGGAGGCGGCTCAACTGCGGAAAAGTGACCCGAAAGGGTATATCCAGCGCTCGTACGAATCGATGGTCAAGCACTGCGATGCTATGGTGAAATATCTTCGGGCCGGTTCTATAGTATTCGACTACGGCAACAACCTTCGGGGTCAAGCCGAGACAGGTGGACTAAAAACGGCGTTTTCATATCCCGGCTTCGTGCCGGCCTATGTGCGTCCGCTGTTCTGCGAAGGGCGCGGTCCGTTCAGGTGGGTAGCGCTATCAGGCGATCCCAAAGATATTGCCGTCACCGATGAAATAATCCTGAAGACCTTCAAACAGAACAAGTCCCTGGTGCGCTGGATTACCAAAGCGCGCGAACGTATTCCGTTTCAGGGCCTGCCCGCGCGAGTGTGCTGGCTCGGTTACGGTGAGCGAGCGGAGTTTGGTGACATCCTGAATACATACATCAAGAACGGCAAGATTTCCGCACCGGTGGTAATCGGGCGGGATCATCTCGACTGCGGCTCGGTGGCATCGCCATATCGCGAAACCGAGGGTATGCTTGACGGTTCCGACGCTATCGCCGACTGGCCATTGCTCAACGGCCTGCTTAACGCTGTTTCGGGCGCAAGCTGGGTGTCAATACATCATGGCGGCGGGGTCGGGATCGGGCTGTCGATTCACGCCGGAATGGTTATTGTCGCCGACGGCACCAAAGAGATGGCGGAGCGGTTGAATCGGGTGCTGACTAACGACCCCGGGACCGGCATCGCGCGCCATGTCGACGCGGGTTACAAAGACGCCAAGGCGTTTGCCAAGAAGCACAAGGTCAAGATACCGATGATGGAGAAGTAGAATCTCTGTGCCAGGCGTACCTCCCGGTGCGCCAGACGTCGTGGTGGACGAGGACGTCCACCACGCACGACTCTTGCTCAGCGTGGGTGGCCGACGTCCCTCTTTGACCTTCTGCCTGTCATTAGATTATGATTGACCGGTCTGATTGTCTCGGTATATTCCTACAATGGCACGTGAGAAGAAAGCCACTCTCCTAATCAAGAATATCGGCCAGTTGATAACCATGGCCGGGCCGGTGCCTCGGATTGGTGCTGCCATGAATGATCTGGGCATGATCGAAAACGGCGGAGTGGCGGCCGCCGGAGAAGAGATTCTGGCGGTTGGCACGTCCGACGAAGTACAAGGCAAGGTGACTCTTTCGGAGAGCTGCCGGGTGATCGACGCTCACGGCGCCGTAGTCACCCCCGGCCTGATCGATCCCCACACGCACCCGGTTTTCGCTCGCACCCGCGAAAGGGAGTTCGAGTTGCGGGCGCAGGGTAAGTCATACATGGAAATCGCTCAGAGCGGCGGTGGCATACGTTCATCGGTTCGCGACCTTCGGGCGGCCAGTGTCGACGACCTGAAACAGCAGACTCGCAAGTGTCTGGACCGGATGCTGGCGCATGGGACGACCACAATTGAGGCGAAGTCCGGGTATGGTCTTTCGCTTGAGGCTGAAATAAAGTCGCTTGAGGTTATTAGCGATCTCAGCCAGGTTCATCCGATCGACCTGGCGCCGACTTTCCTCGGCGCGCACGAGGTACCGGATGAATACCGAAACAAACGCGGGGAATATCTCCGGCTGTTGATTCATGAGATGATTCCAGAAGTCGCCAAACGAGAGTTGGCCGAATACTCCGACGTGTTCTGCGAGAAGGGAGTGTTTGACATCGATGAGTCCCGCCGCATTCAACAGGCGGCTCGTGACGCCGGACTCAAACTCCGCTTCCATGCTGATGAATTGACTTCGTTCGGCGGCGCCGAACTTGCCGCCGAAATGAACGCTACTTCGGCCGATCACCTGGTTTACATCTCAGATGCTGGTATCAAGGCGCTGACCCGATCCGGGACTGTGGCTGTGCTCTTGCCCGGAACTACTTTCTCTCTGGGTGGGTCGACCTACGCGCCTGCCCGGAAGTTGATCGAAGCCGGTGCGATTGTGGCCCTGTCAACCGACTGCAACCCGGGTTCAAGCTATACTGAGTCGCTGGCCATCATCGTGTCGCTGGCTGTCCGACAGATGAAGATGACTACGGCGGAAGCGATAAGCGCGATCACGATTAATGCGGCAGCGGCATTGGATAGAGCGGGACGGATCGGGCGTTTGGTGCCAGGTCTGCAGGCCGACATTGTTGTCTGGGATATGGCCGACTACCGCGAGATGCCTTATCACTTTGGAGTGAACCTGGCTTCGAAGGTAGTCAAGCGTGGCAAAGTAGTTCTGGGCGATTGAACGGATCGGAACGTCCGCTGTTTCTGCGGGTTAAAGAGATGATGATATCTTGGCGCAGGGAAATCACGAAGCTCGTTTTGATGGCGTTGGTCACAGGCGTGACAATCGGGCTGATTTCCGCCTGCGGTGTGTATACATTCAATCCACGGGGCAAGTCTGAAATTTCCACTCTGGCCGTGGAGCCGTTTGAGAATAGCACGCCCCAGTACGGTCTCGCTGACGTCATGACCGAGACGGTGATCGACGCATTTATCGCTGACGGCAGCATCAAAGTTGTCTCGTCCGATGTGGCCCAGGCTATTCTCGTGGGTAAACTGACCCGCTACGAACGCCTGGCGCATGAGTTTAACGAATTCGATCAGGTGTCACGATACAAAGTGCAGGTGGGGGTCGACGTGGCTCTCAAGAACCCCGCCGATCGCAGCGATATCTGGACCATACAGCTCACGCTTGATGGTGTCTATGATGCTGACGCGGAGTCGGAAGAAGACGGCCGGCGGCGGGTCGGTGAGCAGTTGGTCGAAGCTGTGCTGAACAAGACGACCAAATCGTGGTAAGGAGAATTCAAATCAATAACGATTGCTATCGAATAGGGAAAGTGCTATCCTTGACCGGAGGCAGTTCTTGAGCATGCTGACATTTGGACGACTGATGTGCATTCTGTTGGCGGCATTGATTGTATCAATAGCCGCCGTGACGGTATCCGCTGCGAGTATCAACTCCAGTGCCGGGACCAGTGCGTTTTCTTTTCTGAAAATTAACGTGGGCGGGCGAGCCGTCGGTATGGGGGGCGCATTTACCGGTCTGGCCGACGATGAAGCCGCGCTCTACTATAACCCGGCCGGTTTGGTGTCGTTTGAAGAGAGTCGTTTTATCGCCGAGTATCACAATTACTTTGCCGGTCTTCAATCGGGGTTTGTCGGTTATGTTCATCCTTTGAATGAGGACAGAGCATACGGTCTCCAGGTTTCTTATCTCAATTATGGTGAGTTCACTCAGACCGATCGCACGGGCAACGTTGAAGGGACTTTCGGCGGCGGCGATTTCATGCTCGCCGGCAGCTTTGCCCTGAGGCGCAGTCAGGAATTCATGCTGGGTGTCACGGCTAAGTTCATCTACGAGAAGATTCAGGATTATTCGGCTACCGGTCTGGCTGTCGATCTGGGTGCGCGTTACATGACAAATCGCAGTCGCTACGGAGGTGGTTTGCTGATTCAGAATCTCGGCACCCAGTTATCCAGTCTGGGAGAGGGAAAGAAGGCGGGCCTCCCGACCACCCTGCGCGCGGGCTTGTCGGCTCGTCCACCGGGTCTGAACACCGTTCTCGCGACCGATCTGATCCTACCGTTCGATAATGATGTTGAGTTTGCCATCGGTGCTGAATACATCAATTTCAAGCCGTTGTTTCTGCGCATGGGCTGGAACAGTTTCGGCTCCAACTTTCGCACTGACTACTCTGATAACGGTCTTGCCGGAATGTCCTTCGGCGTCGGCCTTGACTATGGTTCGCTTCAGTTCTCCTATGCTTTTACACCGGCGGCCGATCTTGGTGACTCGCATCGAGTAACCATTACCGGGGGTATCTGAGCGATGTCTGATAGGTGTCTGAAGTCGACCGCCGCAATTCTGGCGCTTGTCATTATGCCGAGCCTGTTGTCAGGCTGTGGGGGCATGGACATGAGCGAACCGCGTGAGGTTGTGATTTCGCTGTTCGGCGCCATGGAGAAGAACGATGAAGCTGCGTTAGCGCATTTGCTTGATATCCCGGAATTGATGCGCAACAGCCAGGAAGACTACGCGCTTCAAGTCGAGAATGTCCGGGTTTTCACTAACCCCGAAGATGTCTTGAAGGACCTTACCGGTGAGGGTGAAACAAAACGCGTTTGGTTTGCGCATCAGCGGATCGTATCAAATGCCCGTATCATGGGCGAGACCGCCACGGTAGACGTTACTTTTGTCAATAAGGCCGCGTCGCACGGATATCGAACCACGTTCGGGCTGCACTTGAAGTACGGTGAGTGGCGCATCTACTCGTTCAAGACGGTCAAGGAGTAGCGGTTACCTATTCCCGGTTTCTGTCATGGCTTTGGAGAAATCTGGATCAATGTCAGGTTCGTGACCTGCCCTCAGCCACTTGACTTGGGGGAACGAAAGTCCTACCATAGATAATCATGAGTGCTGTGTCCTGGGCCTCAACTCAACGGTGGATTTGACCGATAAATCTATAATTAACAGGAAGTTAAGAGAGAACACGTGCCTTTGTTCAACGAACTAAAGAGAACCCGCACTTGCGGTCAGCTTCGGACCGGTGATATTGGTCAGGAAGTCCGTCTCAACGGCTGGGTCAATGGTTACCGCCATCTGGGCGGCCTTTTGTTCATAGATTTGCGAGACCGCTACGGCCTGACTCAGGTTCTGATTGACCCCAACAACTTTGATCCGGATATGCTGGCGGAGGCGGAGCGTGCTCGCCACGAGTTCGTGGTCGCGGTTGCCGGTACTGTAAGGCATCGTCCCGAAGGAACGGTTAATCCAAAGATGCCGACCGGTGAAATCGAAGTAGTCTGCCGGCAATTCCATATTCTGTCAGAGTCAAAGACTCCGCCGTTCGAGATTGAAGATGAAAGCAGCGCGAAAGAATTGCTCCGGCTGGAGTATCGCTACCTTGACTTGCGGCGACGTCCGTTGCAGGAGACTTTGCGGGTTCGGCATCAGACCACCATGCTCATCCGCAACTACATGGACAAGGCCGGCTTCTACGAGATTGAAACGCCCTTGTTGATACGTTCCACACCGGAAGGGGCGCGTGATTATGTCGTGCCGAGTCGGATACAGAAGGGCAAATTCTACGCCCTGCCGCAATCGCCTCAATTGCTGAAGCAGATTCTGATGATCTCCGGTTTCGACAAGTATTTTCAACTTGCCCGCTGCCTGCGCGACGAAGACCTTCGTTCCGATCGCCAGCCGGAACACACCCAGCTTGATCTCGAAATGTCCTACGTCACACCGGAAGACGTGTGGAACGTGATTGAGGGTCTGATGGTCGAGATATTCGACCGACTGCTGGGCGTCAAGCTGAGCTGTCCATTTCCTCGTTACGATTACGAAGAAGTCATGATGCGCTGGGGGATAGATAAACCGGACCTCCGGTTTGATATGGAGATAGTTGATCTTACTGATGCCGCCGGCGACAGTGGCTTCAAGGTTTTTGCCGAGAACGTCAAGTCTGGCGGCGTGGTCAAGGGAATCGTCCTGAAGGGCGGCGGCCCGTTTTCTCGGAAACAGATCGACGATCTGACCGCCCTGGCCAAAGAAAACGGCGCTGGAGGACTCGCTTACATACTGCGCGCCTCCGATGGCGACAAGTCGCCGATCTTGAAGTTCATCGGTGAATCGGTCAAGGACCGTCTCGTAGAGAAAGCCGGAGCCCAGCCCGGTGATGCCCTTCTCATTATTTCCGATTTGCGCTACAAGACGGAACAGATCCTGGGACAGCTGCGTTTGTCCCTCGGTCGCGCACACGGCCTTATCCGTCAGGGTGAATATCGCCCGCTCTGGGTAACGCATTTCCCACTCTTTGAGTTTGACGACCAATTGGGTCGTTTCAATGCCATGCACAACATCGTGTCCCATCCGGTGGAAAGTGACCTGCCGCTTATTGACGAGGGTTTCGGTTCAACTCTGCACGGATCGAATCCGAGCCATCCCTGGCGTCGAGCCCGCGCTATGCAATACGACCTGGTCATCAACGGGTGGGAGATTGGCTCTGGCGGACAGCGCATCAATCGACGTGAACTTCAGGAAAAGGTCCTCGAGATTCTGGGAATAGACCGGCAGCGCGCCGACCGGATGTTCGGCTTTTTGCTGCGAGCGTTGGAGTATGGCGCCCCACCCCATGCCGGAGTCGCGCTCGGGTTGGATCGCCTGGTGGCGATCATTTGCGGGCGCAGTTCCATACGCGACGTGATCGCCTTTCCGAAGACCACCAACGCTTCATCGCTGATGGACGACGCGCCATCCTATCTCGACCCAGAACAGTTAGAGGAACTCGGCCTGATAATACGGCAGGACACCCCGGGACAGTAGGGTATGCAAGGAGATATTGCAGAGAAGAAGTCACTCGTTTTCGACGCTCACGGTGTCGATCTCAGGCTGCTGTTCGGTCTCAACGACGCTTTTCTGCGCCAGGTCGAGACTCGCTTTGCAGTCAAGATAGTGGCTCGCGGCGACAGAGTGAGTGTAGCGGGTGACCCCCCTGAGGTCGATCTGGTCATCCGCCTGTTTCACGATCTGGTGACGCGCATTAGACAGGGCGATTTTATTACCGACCAATATCTAAATTATGCCATAGCCATGGTAAGGGAGAACGGTCGCGGACCGGCGGGCGAAATTTCAACCGAGGCGCTGCTGACGAGTGCTCTGAAGCGGATCATCAAACCAAAGACGGTTGGCCAGACACGTTACGTCGAGACAGTTGACAAGAATGACATCGTCTTTGCCATAGGGCCGGCCGGTACCGGCAAGACATACCTGGCTTGTGCCATGGCAGTTGCTGCGTTAAAGACCAAGAGAGTGAACCGGATCGTGTTTACTCGGCCAGCCGTCGAGGCGGGCGAATCGCTGGGCTTTCTGCCGGGCGACGTGCGAGCCAAGGTCGATCCCTATCTGCGCCCGGTCTATGACGCTCTCTATGACATGCTCCAGGCGGACAAGATCCGCAATCTGCTTGAGATGAGTGTGATCGAAATCGCACCGCTCGCTTTCATGCGAGGACGTACTCTCAATCAGGCGTTTGTAGTGCTCGACGAGGCCCAGAACTGCACCCAGGCGCAAATGAAGATGTTCCTCACGCGCATCGGCGAGGAGTCGCAGGCTGTCATCACCGGTGACATCACGCAAATCGATCTGCCCAACCGGCGTGATTCCGGTTTGGTTCGAGTACAGACAATTTTGAAGGGGATTCCCGGAATAGAGTTTATCTATCTGACCGATAAGGACGTAGTGCGCCATCATTTAGTACAAAAGATTATCAAGGCGTACGAGCGACATGAGAAGTCGCGACGAAAGGGTTAAGGCGACAAGGACGCTCGCCCCATGTTTGCCGTACTGTTAAGGTTCAAACGCCGTGTCCGGCGGCTGCTCAAAGTGCAGTCTGAGACACGCCTGCCCCAGGCAGTCACGGTGCGCAAGCGCACCGTGCGCTATCTGCTTCTCATCAGTTCCGCAGTGGTGATTGGAACATTCTACCACGGGGAGCTTCTCTATGATCCTCTCGACATGCCGCGGGAGGGCGAAATCGCCCGCGAGGACGTCGTCGCCCCGTTCCCAATAACCGTCTACAAGAGCGAACCTCAGACCCGCGAAGAACAGGAACAGATCAGACGGTATACCCCGTTTGTACTGGACTGTGATACTGCGGTGATCGATGCTGTGGTCAGCCGCCTGAATCAGTTTGCCAATGTGGTGGCATCGTACAACCGGCTGGAAGCGTCAGTACGCGCGCGGCGGGAATCAGAGTTCCTTGACTCTCTCACCAGCCTTTCTCCCAATTTGAGCCAGAGCGCTCTATTGACCGCTCTGTCGGGCAAGGTTGATATCAGAGAGATTCGGGATCGACTAAGCGAGATATACCTGAACAATATCTACACCATCGGAGTGTTGGAGCGTCTGGATGCACTTCCGCGCTCCGGCAACCCGTCGGTGCTGGTTCGCGTTGGAGAACATGAAAACCTTCAGGATCGCGGACGGATTTGTGACATCAGTCTTGCCAATGCCCGTCTGACTACCGTATTGAACCAATTGGCGGCCGGCAACTCGATAGATGTCGATTTTTACTATAATGTTGGCAAGAGTTTCATCCAGCCCAATCTGACCATCAATCCCGTCGAGTACAGCCGGCGGGTCAACGGCGCCCTGGAGCAAATCTCAAACGTGCAGAGAGAAGTTGGCGCCGGCGATCTGATTGTCTCGGCCCGCCAGAAAGTGACCGCCGAGCAGGAAGAAGTACTGCAGGAGATGGTGCGTATTATGCGTCGACAGGCGGCCGATCAGGGTTGGTGGATCCTCCTGCTGCCGGTGCTGGCGCGCTTCTTACTTGTTCTGGCTGCGTTTGTGGCGCTGTATCTGTTCCTGAAGTATTTCCGGGCTGATATCGCCAAATCCAATCCCAAGTTGCTGGCCCTGCTGCTGGTCTTTGGTTTGCAGATACTCCTGATCTATCTGCTTGATCTGCTCGGCGCAAGATCGAGTTATCTTTACCCGGTAGCGGTGTTGCCGATCATGGTGACGATCTTGTTCGACGCCGAAGTGGGTGTGCTCTCGACATTCATCCTGGCTCTGTTGCTTGGCGTCATGCATCGCTTCAGCTATTCGCTTACCCTGTCAACGGCGGTGATCGGTTTTGTGGGCTGCTTTGCCTCCAGGCAGGTACGCAAGCGCTCGGATTTCTACCGCATCATGCTGTCGCTGATAGTGTCCTATCTGCTGCTGATATTGGTCGTCGAAAAGTTGAAGCTCACGCCGAATGAAGACATACTCTTTGAGATGATCTATTGTCTGGCCAGCAGCGCCTTGTCAATCCTGATTGTCACAGGAATCCTGCCAATTTTCGAGTCGCTGTTCGGCATTACTACCGATACCACTCTGCTTGAGCTTTCCGATCTGAACCATCCGTTGTTGAAGCGACTTTCGATTGAGGCCCCGGGGACTTACCACCACTCGATCTCGGTGGGCAACCTTTCCGAAGCGGCCGCCGAAGCAATCGGTGCCAACGCTCTCTTGGCGCGGGTGGGCGCCTATTATCACGACATCGGGAAAATCGAGGTGCCCGAATATTTTGTTGAGAATCAGTTCAGTGTACGCTCCAAACATGAAGGGCTCGCTCCTTCGATGTCGACCCTCATTTTGTCGTCACACGTCAAGACCGGCCGACATTTGGGAGAAGAGGCGGACATCCCGGATGACGTTCTGAACTTCATTGAAGAACACCATGGCACGATGGTGATGGAGTACTTCTATCGCAAAGCGGTTGAAAACGAAGGGGATAAGGTTTCCATTGATAAGTTCCGCTATCCCGGCCCCAAACCCCAAACTCGCGAGACCGGTATTGCCATGCTGGCTGATGCCGTCGAAGCCGCCAGCCGCACTTTGGACAATCCGAAACCGGCCCGCATCGACGTTCTGATACAAAAAATCATCAACAACCGGTTCCAGTCGGGCGAACTCGACGAATGTCCTTTGACGCTTCGAGATCTTGCCGGAATTAGTCGCGCCTTCGCCCAGGTGCTGATTGCCGCTTTCCATCATCGGGTAAAATACCCGGCAGAACCGAATGCCTGAGACCATGAAATTAGTCGTGTTCAAAGAGACCCGCGCCCGTTTGCCAATCGGTCGCATCAGACGGCTCTTCAGCGTGCTTGTCCGCGGGGAGAGTAAAGCAGGGACATCCGGCCAGATCAATCTCATAATCTGCACGGACTCGCGCATTCGGAGTCTCAACCGACGTTTTCGCGGGATCGACCGCGCCACCGATGTGCTCTCTTTCAACCTGGACTCATTGGGACGTGTGGATTCGATACTCGGAGAGATCTATATTTCCGCTCCGTACGCCACACGGCAGGCTCACCGGTTGGGACGTGGATTGTACGATGAGTACTTGCTCTTGTTCTGTCACGGGTTGCTGCATCTTTTCGGACATGACCATGACATAGAGAAGCGGGAGCGAGCCATGTTCGATCTCCAAACTCGCTATCTCAACGCATTGCGGCGTAAGGGGTAATGGTGTGACTTCAGTCATCTGTGTCCTTGCTATAATCTGGTGCTATCTTACCGCTTATGTCGTGTCACTCTATGCTTCTGCAGTCTATATCGACCCCGATGATATTGCGCGCCTGCTCCCGGATCTATCCCGAAGGCGCCGCGAGGCTTTGGTGCGACTTGTCGAGGATCCCCGAGCCTTTGTGCAGGTAGCAACGATCTATCGGTATTTCGCTCTCATCGTGATCGTAGTTGCCACCCTCCTCTTGAGCGAACGGGCTCTGGTCGCAGGCACTGTCTACTTGAAAGTAGCGAACCTCCTTCTGGTCTGGGCGCTGTTCGTTCTGGTGGCGGAGTTCCTCCCGCGCCGAGCCTCGAGGCGTCCGGTTCCACAGAGAATGATCCATTGGCTATGGCTGATCAGTCTCCTCCATTGGGTGTTGAAGCCGGTGGTGATAGCCCTTCGGAAGGGGCTGCAGCGCAGCGGTGTTGATCGACCCGTCACGGAAGAAGAAAAAGAGGAAATCGTCGAGCGGGCCATAGAAACTCTGGCCGAACAGGCCGGTATCGGCGAGACCATCGTCGAAGAAGACGAAAAACAGATGATCGGCCAGATTTTCCAGCTCGATCAGACTCAGGTCCGGGAGATCATGTCACCTCGAATCGATCTGATCGGGATCGAAAAATCAACCCGCTTCTCGGAGATTCAGGACCTGATCCGTCACGACGGCTACTCGCGGTATCCGGTCTACGAAGGGACGATCGATAAGATCATCGGTGTCCTCTATGTGAAAGACCTGTTCAACAACCAGCCTCGCCCTGGTGAGGAATTCGTTGTCAGCGATTACCTTCGCCAACCCTATTTCGTTCCCGAAACCAAAGTCATTGGTGAGCTGCTGCGTGAGTTCCGGGCCCACAAGTTCCACGTGGCAATCGTGGTCGACGACTATGGCGGAGTGGCCGGACTTGTGACTCTTGAAGACATCCTCGAAGAGATCGTAGGGGAGATTCAGGATGAGCATGACAGCGAAGAGGACGACGTAAGGCTTCAACCCGACGGCAGTTATGTGGTCGATGCAGCGCTCCGGCTTGACAAGCTTCAGGAACTGCTGGGCACTTCGTTCGAGCAGGACGAAAACGCTACTGTCGGGGGCCTTTTTTACGATCTGGTTGAGTCGGTGCCCGAGGTCAATCGTGAAGTCGATTGGAATGGCGTGCGACTGACTGTGCTAAAACTCGATGGACAGCGGATTTTGGCGGTCAGGGTGAGCCCTGGAGCAGCAGCCCAGTAGCCTTGTCAGCCCTGTCGGCGCAATTTCTGCGAAACGTAAAATAATACTTGACAAAGCAATAGCCCTTGTCTATTATTTGAACAGCAGAAAATGCGATGCGTTTTGCTTGGCGCTTCACTCCCTTTGACATTGTATCACATAGAATGAAGTATTGGCTCGAGTTGGAGTGCGAGCAAATAGGAGGATAAGTTTATGGACAGCAGAAAGTTGACTCTGGTATTGCTGCTGATGGTGGCGGTCACTGCTGGTTTTGTCACTGCTCCGGTGTTCTCAGGTGAGCATCCTTGGGATTCTGACCGGACGGGCGGCACGCTTGGCGGCGGTGGCGGTAGGAATAGAACTACCAACACCGACACCACCATAGTACGTGATACGACAATTGTGGCTAATGCTGCAGCCAGCGGCACCGGAAGCGCGGACGTCTGGGTCAATATCCTGACTGCGGCCTGGTCGGTGTCATTGACATTGTAGTCGTCTAAGAAGGTTCGGCACCGCTTTACCAACGGTATCCAAATGGCGCCGGACCAGTGTGCAGTGAACGACTGCAAACTCAAGACCTCAGGAATTGGATGACATGGCTACAACCTCACAAAAACATGCTCTGGATCACCGCCTGCTGGTGATCGAGGAGTTGCTTCTTCAGAGGAAGCCAGAGGCTGCACGAAAGGACCTTCAGAGTCTCACCGAGGCGGATTTTGCGGGAGATGGCGACAATGTGCAGCAAGGCTTTTACCTCTCGCTTATGGCCGACATTTCGTTCTTGGATGGGGAATACGCTGACGCTCTGGATCGAGCTCTTCGGGCAGCCAGGCTTCTGGCTGGTTCACCACACCACCGCCAGTACGGGCGCACGCTGCACGTTCTGGCCAAGGCGTATTGGGCCGTGGGCGATCTCAGGACGGCTGAAGGGAAAGCTCGCGACGCGTTGGCTTCTTATCGACGTTCCGGGGATGCTTCCGGGCAAGTAAGTGTTCTCAACGAACTGGCTCATATTGCCTTCATGCGTTCTGATTTCACGCGGGCGACCGAGTTGCTCGACGAAGCCGTCGTTCTTTCGGAGGGACAACCCGCCAAGGCCGCGATGCTCTCTGGTAACGTAGGACGCGTACGCACTCTCCTGGGAGAGTGGAATCGCGCCGAGCAGGATATCCGGGCAGCGCTGGATTATTATCGCAGCAATGGCGACGAAACATCGGCCGCTTCTGCTTTGCTGTCACTCGGATACCTGCACCTGCGAAAGCGGGAGTTCGTGTTCGCCGATGGTTGCTTCGAAAAAGCGCGAGAGATCATCGAGCGTTTGGGACTGAAGCGGCAGCGGGTTTTTCACCGCAAATACGCCGGAGAATTGGCTCTTGAAAAAGGGGATTTGCATCGCGCAAAGGCGCTTTTGACTGAAGCTTACTCGGAAGCGAAGAAGCTGGGACCTGAATCGGCCCTTGTTACTCAGGCTGGTCGTCGCCTGGCCGAAGTTGAATTAGCTTTGGACAATGTCGACTCCGCTCTCAAGTACGCCCATAAGACCCTCGATCTCGCGATACAAATCGGGGAGACTGCCGAGGTCGGCCAGGCCCGTCGCGTAGTCGCGGCGGCGCTTGCAGCCCGCGGCGAGTTCGAGGAAGCGATTCGCTACGGTCGCGAGGCGCTTGAAATAACTCGTACGGTCGGCGACCCGTTGGACATTGCCCGCACCGAATTGGTATTGGCTGAGTTGATGGTTCAGGCACTTTCAAGAGAAACCGACCAGATTGCCGCGCTTTACGATGAGTCAATTCGCTTGTTCCGCCGTCTTGATATAGCTTTCTGGATTGCTGAGGCCAGCTACAAGGCTGGTCTTTACGCCTGTCAGCAGGGAAAGTTGTCTCTGGGATTGAAGTTGCTTGGCCGGGGGGAGAAGATCTTTGCCGAATTGTCTGAGACAGCCAGGATGCGACGGGTCAGTCAGTTTCTGACAAGTCTGGCCGACCAGGCTGTCGCTCTGTCGATCTCCGACGAGAACGAGTTCAAACTCTTCGGCAAGCTTGTCAACCAGGCCGATCTTGATGACGTCGACTGTACGCAGTTGGAGAATATGCTCGAAGCTCTCCGCAAGCGTACTGACGCTCGCCAGGTCATAATCGTCCCGCCCGATTTTGATGCTGCCAATGCCTCTGCGTGCAGCAAGCTTCCCGCTCGCCAGATGCGGACCTTTCTTGACGGATTTCGTCGCCTGCTGGGCGAGGAAATATCTACAGGTAAACCGACCCTGCTCATGGACTGTCGGCGTGATCCTTATATTGCCGAATTGTTCCCTGACCAACCCGATGTGATCGCAAGTGTACTCGTCGTGCCGTTCAGAATGGGCGAAGGCGTGGTTGGCTATATCTATCTTGACCAGCTTTCGTTTGACGGGCGGCTGAATCCGTTTGATCAGGATGCTTTGAACTTCACGGTCGGTTTCTCCGACCTCATAGCTTTCAAGTCCGTTGAACTTCAGCGCAAGAAACTTCTGGAAGACAATCGCCGTCTCAAGGCGCAACTGATGGAGAATGCGGCGTTTCCGAATATTGTCACGGCCAATCACGAGATGCTGCAGATTCTCGATCAGCTCCGGCAGGTCATTGATTCGAATATCTCGATTACACTTCAGGGACCCACCGGATGCGGTAAGGACCTTCTGGCTCGCGCCATACACTATAATTCACTTAGGAAGGACCATCGGTTTATTTCCGTGAACTGTGCGGCCCTCCCGGAAACGCTGCTTGAATCGGAATTGTTTGGTTATCGTCGGGGCGCCTTCACCGGCGCTGACCGCGACAAACCGGGGCTTTTTGAAGAGGCCGACCACGGTACTTTCTTCCTCGACGAAGTCGCCGACATGCCTTTGAGTGTGCAGGCGAAGCTTCTTCGTGTCCTCGAAGAAAAGGAGATTGTCCGACTGGGTGAGAGCACGCCGCGCAAAGTGGATGTTCGGATTGTCTCGGCCACTAACAAAGAGTTGAAAGTCGAGATGGAAGAGCGTCGCTTCCGCCAGGACCTGTATTACCGGCTGGCCGGCCTCACTTTCCGCCTTCCCGCATTGGCCGACCGTCGTGAGGACATTCCGCTGCTTATCCAGCACTTCCTTCGTGACAGCGACAAGCAACTCTCGCCGTCGGTGCTGAAGGCTCTGGTGGCTTATGATTGGCCCGGGAACGTCCGCGAACTCGACAACGAGATCAAGAAACTGGTGCTTCTGACTGGAAGCAATGAGGTAATCGAGACCGACATCCTCTCGGACAAGATTCTCTCGGTGCCGTCTCCCCGGGAAGCGCGGGTAGATCTCAGCCGTTCCGCTACAGACATCGTCGCCTTTGATGGTGATTATTCTCTGTATGATTACCTGGCTAACTATGAGCGGCACTTCATTGTTAAGGCGCTCAAAGAGCGAAACGGCGTGAAAAAACACGCCGCGGCCATGCTAAACATCCCGGAATCGACTTTGCGTCTCAAGATCAAGGAGTATAATATCGATCTCAACCGTCTCGACGCGATTCACTAACGATGCTACGAATCTGATTGCGCCCCGCTTCGCGGGGCGCTTTTTTCTGCCATGTCTGGCCCGGTTTGTTTCTGGCATCACGCCGCCGATCCTTTTTTCAACATGGCCTTCGACGATGCCATGTTGGGGCAGGTTCTTCGGCACCCACAATCCATATTCCTGAGGCTGTACACATGGAATCAAGGGACGATTACGATTGGCGTGAATCAGAAACCCGAAAAAGCAGTCTCCATGAACAAACTGGGCGGAACCCCGCTGATACGGCGTTCGACTGGCGGGCGGGCAGTGTATCACGACGTTTCCGAACTGACTTACTCTATGGCCCTTAATGCCGAATCTGTTTTTTCCCCGGAAAGGGGTGTGTCTCTGAGTACTGTCTATCTGAAGCTGACTGAGGGGCTACAGTTGTTTCTGAGCGAGATGGGAATCTCAACGCAAGTTGTGCGACGGTCTGCGGGGGGGGCCCGGGAAGCAGTCCGGCGGTCGGTCAAATCTTGTTTTGCCTCAAGGGCACGTTATGAACTGGTCGCTGGCAATGTGAAAGTGCTGGCTTCCGCACAACGCCAGGTCGGCACCGGTGTTCTTCAGCATGGCTCAATCAAGTTGCACGGAGCTGTTACTCACTCGGCCTTGCCTGACATTCCATCGGATTGTTGTCAGGCCACGCAACCGCTTGGCAGATCGGACCTTGAGGGTCTTGCGCGTGTTTTTATTTGCGCTATGTGCGGGGTCCTTGGGCTCCGCGATTTTTCTTTGTCGGACTCGTCCGACCCCTTTCCTGGCTTGTCTGACAGACTCCGGCGGTTGAAGGAAAATCCTTTGGCGAAGCGTGATCTTAGTTGAACAGTCCAAGTGCTGGAGAGTCTATAGTAGTGAAGCTTGGACGCTTTTTTCTGGCAAGAAAAAGGGCAAGAAATCGCTTGACTTGCTCGCTTGGCGCGGGCTATTTTTGGTAGTTAGGTAGTGATGTGTGTGATAGCAGCGTAACCGTATGTGGATGCAGAGGTTGGGTGCATTTTCCAGAATTCAGAACAAACAATTGTGATCCTTCCGACCACAGCCGGCTGCGGATGAAGTGACAATAAGTTACAATTCCAGGATACCGTTGCGTTCAGATCGACCCGTTTGTGTGTCATGCATTGGTGCCTGGGGTTTGGATGCCTTAGGAGGAAGAGTAATGGCTGGGATTGGCAAAAGGCTGCTTGCGTGTGCCCTGTTGATATCGATTGGGGTTCTCTTGCTGCCAATCGACTCTTTTGCAGCAAATACCGGACAGATCAAAGGAAGGGTTACTAATAAGGACACAGGTGAACCCGTCCTTGGTGCGTCTGTGCTGGTTGTAGGTACGACCCAGGGGGCGATGACTGATTTGGAAGGCTATTTCCAGATTCTGCGTGTCGACCCCGGCACTTACACCCTTCGTATTTCGCACCTTGATTTTATTACTGTCGAAGTGACCGAAGTTGTGGTCAAGATCGATGAGACTTTCGAAGCCAATCAGAAGATGAGCCAGAAGGTGACCGATCTCGACCAGACTATCACGGTGGTGGGTACGTCCGACATTCTCGACAAATTCGTGGTCGACAGCCGGGTCACAATGAGTCAGGAGACAATCAAGCAACGTCCGGTGCAGACTGTCGATAACCTGTTGGAGCAGGTGGCTGGTGTTCAGACGACCGCTGAGGGCGAAGTCTTTGTCCGTGGTGGTCGCGCCGGTGAAGTGGCCTACATTCTCGACGGTGTTCCCATTGGTGACCCGCTGGGAAGCGGCCGGGGACAGGTAGGCGCCAACTTGTCGCTGGTGGCCGGTTCAATTGCTGAAATTCAGATTATTAAGGACGGGTTCGACCCCGAATACGGTAATGCTCTTTCTGGTATCGTCAACATCCGCAGCTTGACTGGCGACAAGAACAATACTGTCGTCAACCTTCAATACATCACTGATGATTTTGGCAACCAGAAATTGAACAAGTACTCTCGCAACAATGATTACTTACAATTCAAGGTGTCCGGACCGGATCCGCTTATCGGCAACAAGTTGCTTCCGGCTTTAGGTCTCAACTTCCTCAAAGACCAGGAGTTTACTTACTTCCTGTACGCTGACATGAGCAAAGATGACGGCGTCTACCAGATGCAGGATTACAACACACCAAGCACGACTCGTGAGTGGCCCTCGTTTAGTATTCTCGGCTTCGATGTCCCGGAGCGACTCAATAATGACTATTCGCTGGCGTCGAACTTCATGTTCAAACCCAGGCAGACTCTGAAGTTTGTGCTTTCTCTGAAGAAATGGTACTCCAAGAGCACCCTCTTTAGTCGTAGCTATTGGAATTACCGCTATTCGGATGCAACTTCTCCGATCTCTCGTCAGGACCGATCCAGTGTATCTCTTGAAGTCACGCACTCGGTTTCCAGAGTGATGAACTATGAAGCGATAATATCATTGTACAATGACGGTTACTCCGATAAACCGGGAGATCCCAATCACCCCGGTAAAGCTCTCGACCCTGACGAGTTCTATTTCGAACAAGAGTGGGAGACATTCACCGATAACAACGGAAACGGCGTCTATGACCCGCCGGAACCGCTGATTAACCTGTTTGGTGATACGGCCAACTACGGCAACAACTTCAACGGCCCTGCCTACACTTTCGGTGAACACAATGTCTGGACGAATCAGCAGGGTGGTTCTCCTGTCAGCAGCAATTTCCGTTTCAACGATAATGGATATCCCGACAACTACGAAGGTGAGCCGTACGTCGATCTTAATCATAACGGTGTCTGGGATCGAGGCGATTATCTCAATGATCGGAATGGTAACGGTATCCTCGATGCTGACCGGGTCTCGGTGGTCCGCACTGCGCGGCAGGAGCCTTTTGTCGATGGCGATTCGATCATTGGTGAGTCGTATACGGACTTGAACGCAAATGGTGTCTACGATCCCGGTACCGATATTTTCTTCATGAGTGCAGGATCGAAGAACCAGGACCTGAACCACAACGGCATGTACGATGGCCCCGATGGTGTGTGGACACCGGGTGTGCCGTTCCTCGATCGTAACGGAAATGGCCTTTATGACCGTCCCAATAGCGTTTACGATCCCGGAGAGCCTTTTACAGATATTAACGGCAACGGCAAGTACGATACGGGGGGATCGAGTACCTTCCTTGAACCTGGCACTTACAGTTCTGATGCCTTGTGGCATGAGCGATCGACACGTCGTTGGCGTGGTGAGTTCAAGTTAACCCGCCAGATGAATCGTCATGAGGTCAAAGCCGGCTTCTTGCTCCAGAAAGAGGAGCTTGATTATAATGAGATTAATTCTCCCTGGCTTCCCTACAACGGCCGACCGGATACTGTGAACGCTTACCCGGATCGCGGCCTGTTCCGGGATTTCTATGAGTACAGCCCGGTTTCGGGGGCACTCTATTTTCGCGACAAAATTGAATACGGATCGATGGTGGCGTCGCTCGGTTTGCGCTGGGATTTCTTCCTGCAGGATGCCAAGAATCTGGCGACCGTACTCCGAATGGACGATCGCGGTGGCCGAATACTGGGAGATCGTCACCAATTCGCGCCACGTATAGGATTCTCTTATCCGATCTCCGACAAGGCGAAAGTCTACTTCAACTACGGCCATTTCTTCCAGTTGCCGTCGTATTATGCGATGTATCGTCGCAACACGACCAGCGCCAACCAGAACGACATTCTGGGTAATCCTAACCTGTCGTACATGAAAACGATTCAATACTCGTTCGGTATCAAGTACAAGATGACGGAAAGCTACGCCATTGATGTGCAGGGATACTTTAAGGACGAGTTTGACAAGATCAACGGTGGCAATGTCTATGAGGGCCAATTGGTCCGACAGCAGTACTTGAACAAGGACTACGGTCGAGGCCGGGGGTTCGAGGTGACGCTTGAACGCAGGGGGGGCGGTTATGTAAACGGCGAGGTGAGCTATACCTATGCGTTTGCTTTCGGGAAGGACTCCAAATCGGCCGAGCAGTTTGAGCGTGATCTCGAGTCGCGTGAGCCGTTAACTGAATCTGCGTTGAATAACGATATTCGCCACTCTTTGAAGGCGGGAATTGTTATCGCTATGCCGCAGACAGTCAAGCCGCGTCTCTTTGGCGTACCGATTCCTAACGGATGGAGTCTCTCAATTCAGAGTGTCATCGAAAGTGGTCGTCCCTTCACACCGGCAAGCAATTATCCCGGTCTGGTCGGCTCGACTACCAGTCCGGAACGCAATTCCATGCGTTTCCCGATGACGGCCAATTTTGACATCCGCTTCACCAAAGAGTTCGCCATGGTCGGGTTGGACTGCCAGTTTATTCTGTGGGTTGAGAACCTGTTCAATCGCCGCAACGTTGTTGCCATGGCTAATGATCCAAGTTCCACCGGACGCCCCGACACTCAGCAGAATATCAACGGCATCGTTCTTGGCGGAACTGATTACGACATGAATCCGTACAACTGGGACTATGGTCGTCAACTTCGATTCGGGTTGGAAGTGAGCATCTAACGTTGGGAAGACAATTGATGTACTTATACGAGGTAGATATGGATACACAGCCAAGTCGGACTATCCGACATCTTTGCTCTGGTCCTGGATACGCGATGGTCCTTTCGGTGTTATTCGCCGTCTTGATCGTCGGTATTACTCCTGACGCTCTCAGGGCGCAGGCGAAAGTGGGCACTACCGGCGCGCAATTCCTCGAGTTGGGTGTGTCGGCTCGGTCGATGGGTATGGCAGATGCCTTTGTAGCCGTTTCAAATGACGTTTCTGCGGTCTACTATAACCCGGCCGGTCTGACTTCGCTCCTCGGCACCGAAATCATGGCCACCTACGTTGACATGCCGGCGGGTGTTGACTATGGCTTTGCAGCAGTCGGATTCCCGTTGGAATCGGTCGGAGGTGTACTCGGTATTGGGGTATCAGCGTTGACATCGGGTTCTATTATCGAACGCACCTATAACCGTGGTGTCGACTACCCCGACGAAGGTAAATTCGGGACTGGTCGCAAGTTTGCGTGGAATGACCTGGCGGTTTCGGTTGCCTATGGCCGATATCTGACGGATCGTTTTTCGCTTGGATTTACGGTTCGCTACATTGGCGAATTTGTGCACGACTATTCGGCCAGTTCCTGGTCGGCCGACGTGGGCACGAGCTACAACACCGGCTATCGTGATTTCAAGCTGGCCATGGCGATTACCAATTTTGGCCCGGACCTGAAGTTCATCGAGAAAGCGGCTCCGCTTCCAATTAACTTCAAGTTTGGCGGCTCAATTAACGTAATTGAGGGAGGCGATCACGTTTTGACGCTGGTTGCGGAAGGCTCCCATCCTTCGGACAATCTTGAGAAATACAACACCGGCGTGGAGTATTTGTTCAAAGATCGTTTCGCTCTGCGGTTTGGCGGCCGGTTCAATTACGATGTTGACGGTTTTACGGCTGGTGCGGGAATGCAGTTGCCGTACGGCGATGACGGGTTGATCAGCTTCAACTACGCTTATCAGGATTTCGGGATCCTGACGGAAGTTCATCGTTTCACTCTGGGTTTCGCATTCTGAGATGGCGTAAAGGCGGTATGCAATGACGAAGAAAGCTGTTTTTATTCTCTTAATGGCACTGGGTTGCCTGGCGCTCGCGGCTATGTTCTCGGCGGGGTGCGCCAAGAAGCTCGAAGGCAACACGTACGAAAACGAAAAACCGATCGTCTGGTTTGTAAATGTTCCTCCTGAAGATGCTCGTTCCTCAGTCAATCCGATTGTGAACTGGTATGGTCAGGACCGGGATGGCCAGATCAATTTCTATCGCTATCTTGTGGTTCGCGAGGACATTATTGGCGATTCTCTGGGAAAACAGTCGAACTGGAACCCGATGAGCGAGCCTTTGACGGCTGCTGAAGTCCAGTCGTTTGTGGACAATCAACTCGGCAGACTTCAGGATTCCCTCTGGACCGTGTTGCTTGTGCGGGCCGACTCCACTGATCCGCACAGCAGCAATATCATTCCTATGTCGGCTGAGATGAGTGACCCAGTGCGCATATTCGTGCCACAGTTTGTGTTTGTTCAGGCCGTCGATGAGGAGGGCCTCGGATCAGACATCGTCTTCCGACGTTTCCTTCGCAACGACAATCCCCCCAACACGCGAATCGTCTTGTTTGTGGAGGGTGTGCCGTTTATTAACTCGGTCTTCCCAAGCGGTCCGGCAACCGGCGTAAAGTTCAGGTGGGTGGGAACAGATGCTGTCGACTATCCAACCGATCCGCCGCCATTTGAATACGAGTGGAAGTTGTTCGGTCCGTATGATTCGGCCGAGTACGCTCAGATCATTGATTCGTTCCTGGTGCCGGCATTTGTGACGAATGACGCGCGGGTGTTCCAATTCAACCAGCCTCCTGATACGGTGGGCTATGATACTTTCTGGAACATCGACACTACGGCGATAGACTCGATTAGACCTAACCTCCTGCCGTCCGCACTGATTGTCTGCGATACGTCCTATGTGGGCGGTGTCGAAGTCGAGACTTGCGACACTATCCTGATAGATACCATGACGGGAAGTAACGTCTACGGCACGATGGACACCCTTCTCAGAGTCTATGATGAGGATTTCATTAACAGCCCATTCTATATAGTGGTGGATAGTTCGCGTGACGAGTCTGGCGACAGCTGGATCAGTGATACTCGAGACTCTATCTATAATGTGTATTGGAACCATCCTGCCGATACTACGCAGGTTGGCCGGTTCATATTCGCGGTGCGTAGCCGTGACGACGCCCACGTGCCCGATCTCACTCCCGCCTGGCGTGGTTTCGTGGTTGTTGATCCCCGCCATGAGCGTGACATTCTCGTGATGGACTGGGGGATTCTTGCTAATAAAAACAAGGCTAAAGAAGAGGCGGCGAGCGCTTATTGGGATACAGCAGTTCACAAATGGATTGAGCAGACGTCTGGACACGCCGGGGTTGAATTTGTTGACACTATCGACATTCGCAACGTGTCCGATTACCTGACCAACAACAAGATGCTGTATCTAATCCTGAAGTATAAAGTCGCAATCATGCTCCAGGACGCCATGCAATCGGGGCAATGGAGCGGTCAGGGAGAGGCTGTAGGTTGGACTTTTGTCGCTTTGCAGACCGGCGTGAACGTTTTCGTGAACCTGCGCGTACCCGTTGGCAACCATAGTGCTTATGCCGCTCGAGGAAGTGTTGACATACCTTCCCCTATTTATCAATACTACTTCGGAGTCCAACAGTATACTTTCCCTGGCTGGGGCTATTACGTATACAGCAATCAGGATGGGGTGGGCCCTACATGGGGCTATGGTCTTCCGAGAACAGAGGATTTTGTCGGGACGTTATCCCTCGATGAGGAACGCTGGCCGGAACTAACTATCGACTCGGCGCGTTTGCACGAATACTACTCGTGGGGGGGAAGAAGCGCGACTGATTCCGGGGGAGCGGCATCACCGTTCATGCCGTGGAGACCTGATCTCGCTGCTCTACCGCAGGTTGGGTGGTGTGTACGTACTTTTGATACTGAGTGCATGTATCTCTACAAGTCGCTGTACGGTGCCGAGCATGGCATCATCACCAGTCTGAGCTTCCATGGACGGCCAGTGGGTATCAGGCTGAACCGGGGTCTTTTCCGAACCGTCCACTTCCTGTTCTCATCCCTGGCGCTTGAACAGAATAGCGCACAGGAGATGCTTAACGGCGTGCTCAACTGGCTGTATGACGGTAGAATCGTCCTATCTCCCGGCGAGCGCGATACGCGTCAGCAGGCCCTGGCCTCCGAACTTTCTGATCGATACTGGAAGTGCTATTGGGAGGCTAATGGTGACAAGGACAAATTCCGCGAGTTGTTCATGAATGCATACTGAGATTTCGTGCAAATGAGATCATTTGCCAAAGGGGCCGAGTGTACTCGGCCCCTTTCTTCTTCTCGCCGCTTGTAAGAGCACACTTTAATGACGGGGAGTTGTCAGGCTTCGGATTAGTTCATGATTAGGGAAACGCTTCTCGGCCTCTGACAAAACCGAGTCCGCTTCCAACAAGCGTCCCTGCGCGAGGTACCCGGAGTACAGGTTGACGTATGCTTCAGCCAATGTTGAATCAGCCGTGATCGCTTTCTTCGTGTACTCAATGGCCTCACCCACTTGTCCCAGTTGAGCGTGGCAGTAGCCGAGAAGGTAGTATGTCCTCGCCTTCAGATGCTCGAAGTCTGCTGGGCCGTGACGAAAGTCCGGACCGAACGCCTGGTCGTCGGTCTCGATTGGCGGTGGCCCAACTGCTGTCGCCCGGAGCAGAAAGCGCATGGCCATATCACATTCCCCACGAGCGACCAAAATCCCGGCGCTCTCGTTCAAGACCTCGACGTCATCGTCAGTGGTCCGAGCGGTTCGTTCCATGAAGGTCAGCAAATCGTTCATGTCCAGCGATGAATCAGCGCTGAGAGCGCGCAACCATGCGAGATTGGACATCACATCGTACGGAGCCAGTGATAGAGCCTGTTCAGCCAGCTTCCTCGCGGCACTCGCATCGCCACGCAGCAGGCTGACTGACGCCAGGTTCTGATACCCCTTGTAGCGACCGGGATGCAGCTTGATCTCCCGTCTAAAACAGGTCTCAGCGGAATCAATCTTCCCCATCCGCAAGTACGAGGCTCCAAGGTTCAGGTTGACTTCTGGAAAATCCGGGTGCAGGCTGGCCGCTTGACGGAACGGCTCCAACGCCGCTGCAAACTCTCCTTTTGAATAGAGCAGAAGGCCGCGCGAAACGAAGCTCTGCACCGACCAGGTGTCGGGGTAGCCGATGGGCGGATGAAACGACAGCCACCCCAGACCGACCATCGCTGCAGTTGCCGTGGCTGCGAGAATGAGCTGTCTTCGTCCCTGCTGCCAGACCCAGGCCAGTCCGGCAGCCGCCAACAGACAGTAGTATGGCATGAAAGGGAGGCGGAAACGGCTGTTGAAGAAGAAGAATGCTACTGCCGTAGCGTACGCTGCAACTATGAATACGACCATTTGTGCGCCGGCATGTCGACGCCACAGTGCAATTGCACCAAGAACCGCGAGAGGAAAGACCAATCCAAAGGATAACGGGTTATGATCCAACAAGGCGAACGATGAGAAATGAATCTGAAGAGATCGATTGTTGGAGATCTCGCGGTTCCCGAATTGATACAACAACTTCTTACTGAACAGAGTGAGGAAATCGCCCGGATTTGCTCTGATCCAGTTGAGGGCTCTACTGCGCCAGTATGACGAAACTTCACCCGGTTTCAGTCTTCGGCCGACGTCTCTCTCGGCGATGTATGTGATCTGACTGATTTGCCAATTGCGACCGGGCGGTTCCGGCATGAACGCCGACAGACCATCAGCCTGCTCGTTGTTGCCGATGAACAGGTTGATGCCGTCTTGCGATGCTATGAGGACTGGATCGTTGGCGACCATCAGGTTGCGCACGAAAATTGGTGCGATACAGACCAGCAATCCGGCGATAAAAAGAACTGCTCGCGCGAGACGTTTCCCGCTGGCACGCTTGCTGATGACAGCGTAAATCAAGACAACACCAGCTGGGGCCAGGGCTGTTGGTCTGCAAATCGCTGCGAGACCGAATGCAAGACTCGTCAAGAACAGGTCGCGCCCATGTAGTTTATCCAGCCAGACGAGCGCCCGCCACACAGCCACTTGCAACAGCAACATGAACAGGGGATCTAGTAGTAACTCGGACTCAAAGTAGATGACTATTGGCAGGAAGGCCTGGATGGCGGCGGCCGTGGCGGCAAACCACTTGCTCAGGAACCGACGCGCCAGCACGTAGGTCATCCCGATAGATGCTAATCCGATCACCAATCCGAACAGACGACCTACCCAGAGCGAATCACTTAACGCAGCATAGAGCAGACCCAGACAGTAAATATAGAAAGGTGCACGGTAATAAGTCGTGTCGCCAAAGATATTGCCGCCGGCAATTGACTGCGCCCAATGATGGTGATACCAGTTGTCCATGGTCAATTGCTCCCAAGCTGGAGAGAGATGGTACTGGTAAAGGTAGATTACTCGTACCAATATTGCCAGCGCAAGCACAACGAGGATTAATCGATCCCTTTTTGGGGCTGTTTCCACGCGAAGTCTCATCGGTTTGAATATAGCCTCACGCTTGTTCGACGACCCGAAAAACTTTGCATGAGGTGAAAGCACGTGGTCGGCGACGCTGACCGCTTGCATACGACCGCAAGTTTGCACCCGCTCGGCGCCTCATGTGCAGAAAGACTACAACCATGTAACCATAGATACGCCAACGCGATACGGCGACTTCGCCAGTGTCGATTGCAGCCTCTTGCATACTGATACGTTCCTCCGAAGGCGGCACTACCTTTGCAGGGGGAGGGTGCTGAAGACTAATGAAGGAGCCTGAATGAGTGACTTCGGCCGTTATATCAGACCCGTCCTGTTGGCTGTCAGCGCAGTGCTGCTTTGCCTTGCGTCACCTGCTGCTAAGGCTGCCGAAGCTAACGATGACACGGGATACGACCGACTCGACGCCTCCAACTCCGGCTCCGATACGCGTCATTCAGTTCTGATTTTCCTGGAGCATGATGAGCTTGGCGACCAGGCTAACCGCGCTGCCACGGCGTCGAAGATGAACCGTGCTCAACGCCTCAAGGCCGTGACTCGCAACCTGGAATCATACCGACCCAGCGGAGTCGACAGGGTGGAGCAGTTCTTGAAGGAACATTCAACTACTCAGATCACCCGTTATTGGATTGTACCTGCTTTTACGGCTACTCTTTCAGATACAGAAATTCGTGACCTACGAGTGTTTCCCGGAGTTCGGGATATCGTTCCCGATGAATCGGTAGAGTTGATTGCCCCGGTAGAAGTCCGTGCGGCGGACGCGCTTGCGACTTCTTCCTCCAGCCATGTCTCCATGTTGAATGTTCCCTCTCTCTGGGCGCGGGGAATCACCGGCCTCGGGCGGTTGGTATGTTCCTTTGATACCGGTGTCGAGAGTGATCACCCGGCGCTGTCTGGTAGCTGGCGCGGCAATCATGCCCCTCTGTCGGCGTGCTGGTTTTCGACCATCGCTCCGCAACTTACACCCTACGACAAGGCCGACCACGGCACTCACACGATGGGCACTATGGTCGGCGTTGACGGCAGCGACACGATTGGAGTGGCTCCCGGAGCTGAGTGGATTACGGCCGGAGTAATAGATCAGGGTAAATCGCTGTCGGCCACATTCTCCGATATACTTGCCGCCTTTCAATGGGCGTTGAATCCCGATGGGGACACAGCCACCACTGACGACGTACCGGATGTCATTCTCAACAGCTGGGGCGTGCCGGCATCGCTCTTCAGCCCATGTGACGAGACTTTCTTTGCGGCGATTGACAACGTCGAAGCAGCCGGCATCGTGTGCGTCTTCTCAGCGGGTAACGAAGGTCCGGCAACGTCGTCGCTGAGGAATCCGGCGTCGCGGGCATCTTCGCCTCTTAATGCCTTTTCCGTTGGTGCCGTAGATAACGCCAAAGTGATCGCCAGCTTCTCATCACGTGGCCCTGGCGGATGCGGCTACACAGCGATCAAGCCGGAGGTTGTCGCCCCCGGTATTAACGTTCGTTCCGCAGCCAAGGACGGCGGCTACAAGTTAATGAGCGGCACTTCTATGGCGGCACCGTTTGTTGCCGGTCTGGTAGTGCTTTGTCGTCAGTACAACCCGGATGCGACCGTTGAAGAAATAAAGTGGGCGATCATCAACTCCGCCCAGGACCTCGGCCCGTCCGGTGAGGACAACTCGTACGGTTATGGTCTTCCGGATGCGTCGCGTATGCTCGACTTTGTTTCCGATCCGGAAACTCCTCGATTCCAGATGTCAGGCTATTCGATTTCCGGCGATGGTATCGCCCTCCCCGGTGAGTCCTTCGATATGCAGATCACGCTCACCCGCACGACCGGTACTGTTGAAAATGTAATCGCTTATTTGGAAGCAGACGCACCCGGAATATCCATACCGAAGGACCGTGTAGCCTATTATTTCGGCCTTGCGGGGACCACTTCGCTCGGCGATGCGGCTTTTCGGGTTCAGTTTGACCAGGTTCTGATTCACGGCCAGAACGCCCCTCTAACTCTGCGGATCCTCGATGGGAACGAACGGGTGTTCGACAGCCTTCAAATTGAGTTGCCTATCGGCTTTAAGCCCAACGGCGCAATTGCTGATCACGCGACGGGCAGGCTGCAATTTACGGTTTCGGATTTCGGGCAGTACGGTCTGGCCCCCGGATCCATCTACAACGTTGGCGGGCGCGGCTTCAGCTACGATGGAAGCGGCAATCTGCTTTACGAAGCCGGGATTATCATCGGCCGGTCTCAGATGCAGCTTTCCAGTTCGATTCGGGCTGTCGATGGGTCCTTCACGCCGTCCGACTTCATTCCCGAGGCCCCGCTGACGGAGGAATTGACGGACGCTAATGGCGCTAAGTACCGCACAGCGCGCTTTGTCGATGGGTTGGCAGACATATCAATACCGGTGGCGATCACTCAGTGCAGCGCCGATTACGCTCCGGTCGGCGAGGACGGCATCATCATCGTGCGCTATCGGCTGGTCAACACGTCGCTGACGACACTCAACGATCTCTTCTTCGGCTTCTTTTCGGACTTTGACATGCCGGGCGGCTTCGATCAGACGAATTATGACTCGTCGCTCGGCCTGCTCACTCTCAATGGCAATGCCGGTCCAACGGTGGGGATAGTCGGTCTGGCGGGTCTTCCGGAATGCCGGACTATGAGCAACGATACTGTCAAGATCGGGTTTACTCGCCAACAGCAGTTCGAGTTGATCTCTGCTGGGGGTGTGGTGACTTCCGGCGGCGATATCATGTCAGTAATCTCAGGGGGACCGTTTCACCTGGCTCCGAGCGATTCGGTCGAAGTAGCCATCGCTCTGATCGCCGGCTCAAGCGAACAAGAAGTGGCGGAACGAGCTATCCGGGCGCGCGAACTGTACCTGATGCCCACTGACGTAGATCACCCGGACGGCGACCTTCCCGATTCATATGTGCTGTACCAGAACTACCCGAACCCGTTCAATCCGACCACGACCATCGATTTTGAGCTGCCTGTCTCCGGCAACGTCCAACTCCGGGTCTTCAACATGCTGGGTCAGACAGTCAGAGAACTTCAGTCGGGCTGGCTGATGGCCGGGGCCCACCGAGTGGAATGGGATGGTATGAGTGACGGCGGTCAAGAAGCTGCCTCCGGAGTTTACTTCTACCGGTTGACCGCCGCAAAGTGCTCCCACAGTCGAAAAATGGTCCTTTTGCGATAAGGCCGAGCGGGCTATATTAAAGAGTGAACATTATTGTCACTTCTCCGGTTGACGTGCGTATTAAGAAGTAGTAACTGCAAAAGACACTCTTGAGGTAGACTAAATGTTAGTTAAATCAGTCAGCACCGTTCTTTCCATCGCAACGTTTGTGGCACTGGTCGGGTCGGCTTGGGCGGTTCCGCCATCACCGGAAGCCAAGCAGAAGTTCATTGAAGAAGGTACTTGGGACCAGAAAGTTGCCAATCTCAAGGCATTTGAAGAGTCGCAGCCGCCGGACATGTATGAGACTTCGCGGGCTCTTCATCTGGATAGGTTCCGTGCACGCACCGCCCTGGGCCCGGATGCCGTCGACACCGTACGAATCTGCGTGCTGATGGTGGAGTTTCCGGATTTCAAGCATGACGACAGCAGCTACTCTTACCCTGGTGGAGTTCTGAACTGCCAGGCGTCTGGTACTCCGGCTATGTTTGATTCCCTGCTCTTTTCGGTGCGCGGACAAGACACCGTCTACAATCCTACCGGCTCAATGACCGACTACTATCTCGAGACCTCCTACGGACAGTACTTCATCCAGGGTGATGTTTACGGCTGGTTCACGGTGCCTGGTAATTACTCCGATTATGTCGGTACCAATGATGGTTTGGGCGGCGGCGGCGCTATTCTGGCGCATGACGCCGTGATCGCTGCTGCCGACGATAGTGTGGATTTCTCGCCCTACGGCGACGGGAATAACATCGTTCAGGGTATTATCGTTATTCACGCTGGTCCTGGAGCCGAACAAGGCGCTTACGGAATATGGTCTCATCGAAGCGGCATGACCCCCGGTGTGACCCGCAACGGTGTCTACTTGGGCGGCTATACCATGCAGCCCGAGGAGAGGTCTAACGAGAACTCGATCGTTCATATGGGCGTGTTCAGTCATGAGTGGGGTCACGTAATAGGCGCCCCTGACTGGTACGATGTAGATTACAATCCGGGCTCTAATGGGCTGGGGAGTTGGTCAATCATGGCGGGTGGAAGCTGGAACGACGGGGGTCGACTGCCGTCTCACTTCGACTGCTGGAGCAAGTACCTGATAGGCTTCGGCCAAATGCAGTTCCTTACCCAGAACATCATAAATGCCCCAATTCCACAGGCGGAGACCTCTCCAATCTCCTACGCGCTCAAGGACAACCCTATTCCTGGTGCGGGATCCATAGAAATATGGTTTGTGGAGAACCGACAGCGTGTTGGTTTTGACGAGGCGTTACCCGGCAGCGGATTGTTGATCTACCACTTTGACGGAATTATGCCTGACCAGACCAATCCCAGTCGGTACCGGTTGGCGCTCGAGGAAGCCGACGGACGCCGCGACCTGGCCTTCAACGGCAGTGGCGGGCAGAACTCTGATCCCTTCCCCGGTTACGCGATCAATAATCGAACCTTCCATGATTATAGCGTACCGAATTCTCGCACCAATGACGGTGTCATAAGTCAGGTGAGCGTTCTGAGTATCACTGACTCTGATTCCATCATGTATGCGGACCTGGGTGTGTACTATGCTATTCCCTGGCTGGTTCTTTCCGGTGACTCGCTCACAATCAGCGATGCTTCGCCGGGGGGAAACGGTAACGGGGTTTTCGAGCAGGGAGAGACGCTGGCCATTCGTCTGGAAGTGCGAAATCAGATGAAGCAGACTTTCTGGCCCACGCTCCATCTTGATCTCGACAACGCTGATCTCCAGATTTCCGACAACGACAGCTACATGGGTACGGCCCTGAACCCGATATACAATAATGTCAATAGTACACCTATCCGCGTCCAGATACCTGATGACTTCTTGTCTTCAAGAGTGAATTTCAAGTTCACTGTCGTATCCGACAGCAATATTTCAACACATGACCGTAGGTTCAGGAATCCCTTTGAATTCGGTATTTCGGTCGGGCGGCCTCAGATTCTGCTGGTCGATGATGATGGTGGCTTTCGTGGAGACGATTACTATTACACCCAGGCGCTGGATCGACTCGGATTACCTTATTTTCGCTGGGATAAGAAGAACAGCGGTTCACCTTCGTATCAAAGCCTATCGCAGTATCCCAATGTGCTGTGGATGACCGGCTCATACTACCCGCTGGGCGGCTACATGGGTGGTACGCTGACGGCTGCGGATGTTATCTTCATGAAGGAGCTCTTGGACAACGGCGGCAATCTGCTGCTGGGCAGTTTTACAGCTCCGGGCACTCTTGATGTTCTTGACTCAGCCTTTATGGCTGACTATCTGCACGCCAATCTGACGGGATCGACCAGCACCAATCGAACGTACGTGGGCGACACGACCAACTCGATTTTCAAAGGTCTGACAGTCCAACCAGGCAACGGGATCGCATGGAACCGCGTTACTCCTACTCTGGAAGCGACCAACAGTGGCAAGGCTGCGTTCACAATCACAAGTTTCGGCACCGGCAACTATGGAACCAGCGGTGTGACTTACGACGGTACCTACCGCACGGTGTTCCTATCATTTACTGTTGAATTGCTTTCCGACATCATGCCCGACACAGCTCCAAAAGATTCACTCATAATGCGGGCGCTGAACTTCTTCAGGCGCGGATCATCGACCGGTATCGACGATGAGCCGGGCGGGTCTTTGCTTCCTGACAAGTTTGCTCTTGAACAGAACTATCCCAATCCGTTCAATCCCAGCACCACGATTTTGTACAGCATCGCCCCCGGCGATCCGGTGCCCACCAACCTGGCAATTTTCAATGTGCTGGGTCAGAAAGTCGCTACACTGGTCGACCAGGTCCAGGGTGCCGGCTCCTACAGTGTAACCTGGGAGGGAAAAGACGACTACGGCACCAAAGTGGCTTCGGGTGTATATCTTTACCGGCTGGTCCATGGCGGGCAGGCAGAAGCCAAAAAGATGATGTTATTGAAATAGCATTTCATTCCTTCACTATTCTTCACGGTCGACCCGTCAACGCGGGTCGACCATTTTATTTATTGTTAGACAACAGGTTAGCTGTCAAGCAAACATCTTGCTAAGGAACTCAATCAAGCTCTTGACAATTATGCCGAATCTTATATATTGGCACAAATGAAAATGACTATCGTTTTCAATTGGATGATGATAATGAGACCAGAGGTGGTTGAGAGCGGACGGTGAAACATGCGCGAATTTCTCAGAACCAGGGGTTTCAAGATGACCCCTCAGCGGGAGCTGATCTTCCGCTCGTTCTTTGAGATGAACAGGCACGTCTCGGTAGACGAGTTGTATGACCGGGTGCGTCGCAAAGATACCTCGGTTGGTTACAGCACGGTATGGCGCAACCTGAAGCTGATTTGCCAGGTGGGCCTGGCACAGGAAGTCAAATTAGGTGATGGCGTAACGCGGTACGACCGGGTGACGAAAGCTCCACATGGTCATCTGTATTGTCTGAAATGCCGGGGTCTGGTTGAGTTCGAAGCCGACCAGGTGCTTGATTTCCTGACATCCACGGCCGGGCGACATGACTTCTCGGCCGAGGGTTTCAAAATCGAGATTCAGGGTTACTGCTCGTCCTGTCGGCAGCTTGCCACTCACAAACTGCCAATTCCAGCGGCAGACAAGCGCGCGGACAAGAGGCGCATGGACGAAGGTTCGCAGCTATGACATATCTTGACAAATTGCACCCCGGGCAGTCGGCCCGGGTGATCGGATACCGCAACGATGGACCAGTCGCCAGACGGCTGGCGGAACTTGGCCTCACGCCGGGTCGCTTGATCCGGTATCTCCGCAACGCTCCTTTGAGAGACCCGCTTCAAATTCAGATCGGCAGCAGCAGTCTGTCTTTGCGCCACGAGCAGGCGGCGCTGGTGGCGGTTGAACTTGAGGAATCGTAGGCTCCGGCGCCACCTTCCAGATAAGCATGGAACGCCAGGCATCATCTCAGGTCGGTTCTCGTGAACTGACTATCGCCATATGCGGCAATCCCAATTGTGGTAAGACGACCCTTTTCAACGCTCTGACCGGATTGAGTCAGAAGGTTGGCAATTACCCCGGCGTGACGGTGGAGAAAACCACCGGCTCTTTCGCAATAGCAGATCGGCCCGACCTCCGATTTCATCTGATTGACATTCCCGGCAGTTATTCACTGTCGGCGTTTTCACCCGATGAGTACATCGCTACCCAGGTTTTATGCGGCGAAATCGCCGGCGAGAACCGCCCTGATCTGATACTGTGTGTCATCGATGCCACCAATCTGGACCGCGGACTCTATCTGTTGTTTCAGGTTGTTGAAGTCGGTTGCCCCGTGGTTGTCGCCCTGAACATGGTAGATCTGGCCGAACGCCACGGCATTAAGGTCGATAGTCTCCGGCTGGAGGAATTGCTGCCGGGTGTTTCGGTAGTGCCAGTGGTCGCCAGCAAAGGACAGGGGATCGAGTCACTCAAGAGCGTGTTGGCAAAGGTAGCGGATCGGCCGATTCTGGCGAGCATTGGCGCTTACGATGAGCAGGTGCTACAGATGGCTCAAGAACTGGCGTCGCAAGCTACCGGTAAGCAGCGCACGAACGCTCAGTACCTGCGTGTCCTGTTCGATAAGGGGGGTCCCGCCGAGTCCGCCTTTATTGAGTCTGAAGGGGCAGGTAAGCAGATCGTGCTTGAAGGCTTTAGAAGAACAATCAAGGAGAAATACGGAGCCTTGTCAGTTGGCGAGACTGGGCCTTTGACACAGCGCGCGACGACCATCGCGCGTGAAGTGGTCAGCACCCGGAGCGGCCAGTCGCACACGAAGTCAGAGCGGATTGATCGCTTCCTGCTGCATCCGGTGCTGGGGCCGGCGATCCTTGCGGCGATCATGGTCTTCATGTTTCAGTCGGTATTCGGTTGGGCGGAACCGGCCATGCATCTCATTGGTAGCGTGTTTGCCAGCCTGGCCGGATATCTGGAAGGAGTCATGATTGAAGGACCGCTGCGGTCGCTGGCGGTTGACGGGGTTATCGGAGGAGTCGGTTCGGTGCTGGTTTTCCTGCCGCAAATAGCCATTCTCTTCTTCTTTATCTCCCTTCTCGAAGACTCCGGCTACATGCCGCGGGCCGCTTTTCTGGTCGATCGTTTGTTCGGCTGGTGCGGTTTGTCGGGCAAATCGTTTGTGCCGATGCTTTCGTCGTTCGCTTGTGCGGTACCCGGTATCATGGCCACCCGCACCATTGAGAACAGGAAACTGCGCATTATCACGATTCTGGTGGCGCCGCTTATGAGCTGCTCGGCGAGATTGCCTGTTTACACGATCATGATTGCGGCATTCATACCCCATCGCTCCTACTTCGGCCTGTTCAACTCCCGAGGACTGGTCTTAACCGGATTGTACACTCTTGGGATGGTGCTCGCCGTGCTGATTTCATTCCTGCTCAACCGGTTGCTGTTCCGTCAGGAACGGGCGACTTTTATTATGGACATGCCCTCGTACACGACGCCGACGCTCCGCTCGATTTTCATCCGTATCTACACTCGTGTGAAATCGTTTGTTGGGCGGGCGGGAACCGTCATTCTGGCGATTACGATTGTCATCTGGGCGCTGAGTTACTATCCGCGCCCGCCGGAATTGGCCGAGGAGTTTGATCGGCGGGAGACTGCGATCAGAGACCGGTACGAATTGCCGCAAACAGCTCTTCAAACGCACGTCCTCGAATCCGGCGCGAGAGATGAGCTGGCCAGGCTGAGTCTCGAGGAGAGAGGGGCCTACCTGCGTGATTCCTATTTCGGACGGATTGGCCGGTTTGTCACACCGGTGTTTGAACCGCTCGGGTGGGACTGGAAGATCACCATGGCAACGCTGGCTTCATTTCCAGCCCGTGAGGTTGTAATTGCCACTCTCGGCACCATTTACAATCTGGGCACACAGGAGAACGAAACCTCCACGTCTCTGATCGACAAGATGCAGAAGGCGCGCTGGGAGGATGGCCCCCAGGCCGGGAAGCCGGTTTTCACCCCCGCGGTGGCGCTCTCCATCATGGTTTTCTTCGCCCTTTGCGCCCAGTGCGGCGCGACTCTGGTTACCATTCGGCACGAAACTGCTGGTTGGCGATATTCCATTGCGGCTTTCCTTTACATGACGATCCTGGCCTACCTTGTTGCGCTGGTGACCTATCAGATCTTCAGCAAAGTTGGTTTCTAATGACTGAGTTCTGGCAAAATCTGGTCATCGTGTCCGCTGTCGGGGGCGCAGCCGCGTATCTCGTGATCCGCTTGATCGGCTGGCGACGCCACCGTCGTGCCTGCAGCGAATGTCGTCTCCGCGATCTTGCCGTCAACGGGGGAGAGCGACGACACAATAATCCGCCCGCGAATTGACAGCCCGCCCAACGTTCCGCTATATTCGTCTCCGGAGACAGATATGATCGGTTCGACCCCTATGTTGCTCGGGCACTATCGCCCACTCGATTCCTTCCTGCACCGGCTGGATGCTCGCTCCAAATTGGCGCCGGTTCTGGTAGTGATGATTCTTGGTCTGCTGACTGACTCACTGCAGTTCTACGTGGTCGTTCTGGCCGGTCTGGTCGGTGGCCTGCTTCTGTCCGGTGTATCCATGAGAACGATCGCCGGCAACTTCAAACCGATTCTTGTGCTGGTGGCGATTACTTTTCTTTACCATATCCTGTTCTCCGGTCGTGACGCCGCTGCGCTGTTCACGGTGTTCGGCTTTGCTGTGACTGGTGAAGGTCTCAATCAGGCGTGTTTTTTCTCCCTCCGGCTGCTTCTGTTTGTGAGTGTGGTATTCCTTGTCACCCTGACTAGTTCGCCGTCTGACCTGGCCGAAGCGGTCGCCCGGATTCTCAGGCCGCTGCGAAAGATCCGGGTGCCGGTCGATGATATCGGCCTGGTTCTTTTCATCGCCATCAGGTTTATTCCGGTTTTGCACCAGGAATTCATGGCTATTCGCAATGCGCAGTTGATTCGCGGGGTTAATTTCAGCGGCAGCCTGATGACTCGCGTGCGCAAGACCACGGCCATATTCGTTCCGGTGCTTGTGGCGGCGATAAGCCGCGCCGATGAATTGGCGATGGCGATGGAAGCACGCGGATATCGCAGCGGCGCACCGCGCACGTTCTTTACTCGCACTTCCTTTGATTCCCGGGCGCAGATGTTCGCTGTGGGAAGCACTCTGGCTCTGGTGGCCGTATTCTACGCGACGAACCGGTAATGGCAGAGCGCAATATCAAACTGCTGGTTCAGTATGAGGGAACGGGGTATTCGGGGTGGCAGGTACAGTCGAATGGCGAGACCATACAGGGTCGACTAACCGAAGCGATTGGGCGCGTCACCGACCGGCAAGTGAATCTGATCGGAGCCGGACGGACCGACGCCGGCGTGCACGCTCTGGGTCAGGTGGCTAATTTTCTCATCGATCATTCGCTCGATCCGAAACGATACGCCGCCGCCCTGAATTACTACCTACCGGACGACATCCGCGTTCTGGCGTCAGAGGATGCCCCCGTTCAATTTCACGCGCGTTTCGATGCCAGGGCGCGCCACTACCGTTACCTTGTCTCCGGACAGCTTTCGGCCGTGTACCGTAACCTGAGATGTCATTTTCGGCCGGAGGTTGTTTTCGCGCGCCTGCAGCATGCGGCTGTAAGGGTGCTTGGCGAGCATGATTTTTCGCCATTCTGCGTGGTTTCATCGCGCAAAGAAAACAATGTCTGTAGCGTAAAAAAGTCGCGCTGGTACCGCTTTGGGCCGCTTCTGGTCTATGAGATCAGGGCTGACCGGTTCCTTCACGGCATGGTGCGTTCTCTGGTGGGAGGCATGTTGAACCTGGCCACGGTTGAGCCTGATCAAAATGCGCTCAACTTGACATTGGATTCGTTTTCGGATATGATAATTGACCCTTCCGGAAGGAGGGTAGCCTTTACGGCTCCTGCCTGCGGGCTGTATCTTGTAAAGGTGGTCTACTGAGCGAAGGAGACGCGGGTGAAGTTCTTCATTGACACGGCTAACATAGACGAGATCAAAGAAGCTCTGGCGATGGGCATTCTCGATGGCGTGACAACGAACCCCTCGCTGGCCGCCAAAGAAAGCAAGCCGTATCGCGAGCTTCTGGCCGAGATTTGCAGTATTGTCGACGGTCCGGTCTCGGCCGAGGTGATCGCCACTGACACCGAGGGGATGATTCGCGAAGCCGAGGAACTGGTCAGGATCGCGGACAACATCGTCATCAAGATACCAACTATCCTTGACGGTCTGGCGGCAATCAAGACATTGTCCGACCGCGGAATCAGCACCAACGCCACTCTCGTGTTCTCTCCGATGCAGGCCTTGCTGGTCGCCAAGGCGGGTGCTACCTACGTGTCGCCGTTTGTGGGGCGCCTGGATGACGTCTCCGTCGACGGCATGTCGTTGATTGCCGACATCGTCAATATCTATACGAACTACGTCTTCGAGACCGAAGTCCTCGTAGCGTCAGTACGGAATCCCATACATGTGTTGGAAGCCGCTCGCATGGGCGCCGATGTCTGCACTATTCCGTTGAATGTGGTCAAGCAGCTCATCCGGCATCCATTGACCGACATTGGGCTGGCAAAGTTTCTTGAAGACTACAAGAAAGCGCCGAAAGCAAAATGATAGAACGATATACTCTGCCTGAAATGGGTGCGGTGTGGACGGACCAGGCGAAGTATCAGGCCTGGCTGGACGTGGAAGTTGAAGCCGCCCGCGCCATGGCACGACACAAGATCATCCCCGCTGCCGCTGCCAAGGCCATTGCGCAGAAGGCGAAGTTTGACGTCAAGCGAATCAACGAGATCGAAGCCGAAGTCAATCATGACGTCATCGCGTTTCTGACATCGGTTGCGGAATTCGTCGGCGAGCCGGCGAAGTATCTTCATTTCGGGATGACATCGTCCGACGTCCTCGACACGGCGCTATCACTACAAATAAGACGGGCCTCGGCATTGATCGAGAAGAAGCTGCAATTGGTGTTGCGCCAGATTCGACAACTGGCCTTCAAATATAAGTACACGCCGTGCATCGGCCGGACTCACGGAGTGATGGCGGAGCCGACCACGGTTGGTCTTAAGTTCTCCGTCTGGTACGCGGAATTGCAGCGGAGGCAGCAGCATTTCCAGCGCGCTGTCGAGACTGTTACGGTCGGAGCGATCTCCGGTGCGGTCGGCAACTATGCGAATCTCGATCCGAGGATCGAGCAGGAAGTGTGCAAGCGACTCGGTTTGAAACCGGCTCCGGTTTCGACGCAGGTGATTCAACGTGATCGGCACGCCGAGTATCTCTGCTCGCTGGCTTTGATCGGTTCGTCGCTGGAGAAATTCGCCACCGAGATTCGCAATCTGCAGCGGACCGAGATTGGCGAGATGGCCGAGGGTTTTGCCAAAGGGCAGAAAGGTTCTTCAGCCATGCCCCACAAGAAGAACCCGATCACGGCGGAGCGGATCACCGGTATCGCCCGGCTTTTGCGCGGCTACATGATTCCGGCAATGGAAAATGTGGCCCTCTGGCATGAGCGGGATATCGCGCACTCGTCGGTGGAGAGAGTGATTATTCCGGACGCCACCACTATTCTTGACTATGGCCTGCAGAAGTTCCTGGAAGTCCTCAAGGGTCTGGTGGTGAACGAAAAGAGGATGCTGGAGAATATCTACTATCGCGGCGGTCTGGTGTTCTCACAGCGCGTGCTGCTCAAGCTGACCGGGCCGGTTGGTTCGCGCGAGAAAGCTTATGGCATGGTCCAGCGCAACGCCATGGCTTCCCTGGCTGGGCCGGGACTTTTCCGTGAGCTTCTGCTGAACGACCGCGAAGTTATGGAGTATCTCAATCAGCCGGAAATCGACGAATGTTTCGACCTGGCCTACTATACACGGCACGTCGACAAGATATTCAAAAGGGTGTACGGCAAATGATCGCTCGTGACGGCTGGATATTCATAATCATCGGGATTGTTCTCACTGTAGTAGTAATTTGGATGGCCACAAGATGGGATAGCCGCGTGCTATTCGGGGTGGGGATTTTCCTGTCGCTCGCCACATTGTTTGTGGTCTATTTCTTCCGCGACCCGGAGCGGACGGTGGTATCGGAACCCGGGATGCTTATAGCGCCTGCCGATGGCCGGATAGTGCTGATCGACACTCTCGCTTCGCACCCGTTTGTCGGACCAAACACAATTCAAGTCTCCATCTTCCTTTCGGTTTTCAATGTTCACGTCAACCGCGTTCCGGCATCCGGTCGGATTGACTATGTGAAATACCACCCAGGCAAGTTCATGGCTGCGTATCTTGACAAAGCCTCATTGGATAACGAGCAGACTGAGATTGGCATGACCGCAGATTGGGGTCGCCGGATCACGTTCAAGCAGATCGCCGGAATACTGGCCCGACGTATCGTTTACAGACTTTCCGAGGGTGACAGTGTAAGCGTCGGTAGCCGATTCGGCATGATCAAGTTTGGTTCGCGTGTTGACCTGCTGGTTCCTGCAGACAGTCGAATTGCCGTGAAGGTGGGTGATCGTGTTCGTGGCGGTGAAACGGTAATGGCATATCTATCAGCGACCACATCATCGTCAGAAAACACATCTGCCGGAGAGAGAACCGATGTCAAGCTATAGAGGTCTGATCCCCGGTGTCTTTACGATGGGGAATGTAGTGTGCGGGTTTCTGTCGATCCTGTCGGCGTTTGAAGGTCACGTTACGACAGCCTGTTGGTTCATTGTCCTGGCCGGTTTTCTGGATGCTCTCGACGGACGGGTGGCGCGCATAAGCAACGCTACTTCCCAGTTTGGAATTGAGCTTGATTCCCTAGCCGATTTCCTCTCTTTCGGTGTCGCGCCGGCAGTACTGGTACATACGATCAAGTTGAGCAACCTCGGCAAGTGGGGATGGGTCATCTCAGTGGTCTATATCATGGCCGCATCGTACCGACTGGCACGGTACAATCTGATGGCCGACAGCGAAGAGAAGAAGGACTTTGTGGGTTTGCCCGTGCCGGTGGCAGCATTCGGGCTGGTTTCATATATCATCTTCAGTTATCATCTTTGGGACACGCTTCGGTATGATGAGGTGCTCGTGTCCATGATTATAGCATTTTCCTTTCTCATGGTGTCGCAGGTACAGTACGACACTTTGCCCGAACATTTTGCCACGCCCTGGGATCGCACCAAGGCGGCCGCCCTGGCGATTGGCGCGATTGCTCTCCTGATTCAGCCCAGACTCCTGTTGTTTCCTCTGATCGCAACACATATATTGTTCGGTCTTGTCCGAGAAGGATACCGACTGTTTTATGTCGGCGTGGGCAAGGTAACCGGTCGTCCTTACGGACGCCGCAAGACCGACAAGAGGATTGACGATGACGCAGAATAATAAGAAAGCGGTTGTTTACGTGAGGCTTAAGGACGGCGTGCTTGACCCACAGGGCGTGACGATCCAGAAGGCTCTGGCGCAGATGGGTTACAATGATTTCCTGTCGGTTCGATCTGGTCGGTTCTTCGAGTTGGAAATAGCCGCCGGCGCTGAAGCTATCGACCGCAAAGTCGAAGAAGTCTGCGCGAAGCTTCTGGCCAATCCGGTAATTGAGAGATTTGAGATCGAGCGGGTGTCATGAAGTTTGGTGTCGTCACATTTCCCGGTTCTAATTGCGACTACGATGCCTACGCTGCGGTTAAGCATGTGTTGGGAGAAGACGTCGAGTTTCTCTGGCACAAGTCGTCCGATTTGCTGGGTGTGGATGTAGTCATCCTGCCCGGCGGTTTCTCCTACGGCGATTATCTCAGGGCAGGGGCCATTGCGCGTTTCTCTCCTATTATGCAGGAAGTGATCAGGTTCGCCGATTCCGGCGGGTTGGTGTCAGGCATCTGCAACGGTTTCCAGGTTCTGACCGAGGCCGGACTGCTTCCGGGCGCGCTCATTCGCAATGCGCATCTTCGTTTCAGCGGCAAGTTTGTCTATTTGCGCGTTGAGGATGCGGGCACTGCTTTTACCCGCGCGTGCCGCGAGAACGAGGTGCTGAAAATCCCTATCGCTCACGGCGAGGGCAACTATTACCACTTCGACGATGACATAAGGAAGCTCGAAGACTCCGGACAGGTAGTGTTTCGTTATGTCGACCTGGACGGCCAAGCAACTCCTCAGGCGAACCCGAACGGCTCGCGTAACAATATCGCCGGAATCAGGAATGCGCAGGGTAACGTGCTCGGTATGATGCCACACCCGGAGCGTGCCGTCGAAGAGATTCTCGGCTCAGTTGACGGACTGAAAGTATTTGAATCCTTGCGCAGCGCTTGTCGTGCTGCTCAGGTCGTGGGGGCAAGATGAAGAAGCGCGAGGTCACGTTTCTCCTCGTGGCGTTGATCCTCGGCGCTGTTCTGGGTGGTGTACTGGGTGACATAATTGGCACTTTTCTGCCCCAGGGCGCGGCTAAGACCGTGTTCTCCAAGAACATCCAGATCGGGGTCGGACCGAGCCAGTTCGATTTTTATGCCATTTCCTTCACTTTCGGTTTGCAGTTTAGATTGAACTTCATGTCCGTTCTCGTTGTATTATTGGTGATTATATATTTCCGATGGTGGTACTTGTAGTTCGCAATCAATAACGGAGGATTGAAATATGTTTGGATTAGGACCAGGGGAACTGCTGCTGATCTTTCTTGCTATTCTGCTGCTCTTTGGAGCTAAACGCATCCCGGAGATTGCTCAGGGCATGGGCAAGGGCATCAGAGAGTTCAAGAAAGCAATGAAAGACACCAGTGACGAGGTCAAGAATTCGATCGACGAGAACAAGAAGCCGGCGGATACTACTCCAGCGCCGCCGAAGCCTGACGACCGCAAGTAACCGGACTTGAGTAAAGCTATGGGCGCCATTTGCACCCAGAAAGATGTCGAGCGGATCAGCACGCTGCTCGGGGCGGAAAAAGTCACTTTTGAGAAGGACCATTACCGCCTCAAGATCACCAACAGGGATGAGAAGCGGATTCTCGTACTTGAGATATATCCCGAAGTCGATCTCGGCAAGAGTCGTGGCGCGTTGATCGTTGTCTATACCGGGAACACCCATCTCCAATTGCACAACTGCACCGGTTATGTGGTCTCCGAGGAGCTCGGTGAAGTGACTTTTGTGGCCGAAGCGTCTGACAAGCTGTCCGGTCTGGTGGTTGAGCGGGGAGCGTCGTGTTCGCTATATGCCGGCATCAATCGCGAGCTCATCTCATCAGACTTCACTACTCTCGGCGTGGAAGTGATGCTCTCCGGGGTTGCGATGTCACTGGCCGAGGAGATCCTCGAAAGCAGGAAGAGCGACGAACCCGGGAACTGACCACAGTTGCCCGGACAAAACGAAAAAGCCGCCGCGCTCTCGGGCGCGGCGGCTTCTGTCTTCTCCCCAACTGCCCCTCAGTGCACAAACGACTCTACGAAATCGTGAAGGTCGACAATTACGTCGGACGCTTTCTGATACCGTTCCGCCGGGTCCTTCTTGAGCGCCTTGGTAATGATATGGTCGTACAACAGCGGTATCTGCGGACGAACGCTTGACGGTTTCTCCGGTTCGTGATTGAGAATAGCGTACATCAGAGAAGTCAGGTTTTCGCCTTTGAACGGGCGTTTGCCGAGGAGCATCTCGTACATCATGACGCCGAGTGAGAAGATATCGGCGCGACGGTCGATTTCCCGCCCCTTGAGCTGTTCGGGCGAAATGTAGTTCGGGGTGCCCATGGCGATACCGGTCTTGGTCATCGAATTGGAGTCCACGCGCGCAATGCCGAAGTCCATGACTTTCACGCGATAGTCGGAGAGCACCATGATGTTGGCCGGTTTGATGTCACGGTGGACGATGCCCTGATCATGAGCATACTGCAGCCCCTGACAGATCTGGGTGATCATTTGGGCTATGATCTTGTAGTTGAATCGAGTCTTCTTCTTAATCAGCTCCTCAAGCGTTTGTCCTTCCAGATACTCCATGGCGATATACTGTAAGTTACCCTCGGAACCGACGTCGTAAATAGTCACGATGTTCGGATGCGAGAGCTTACCGGCAGCCTGAGCCTCACGATGCAAACGTTCCTTCAACTCGGCCATTTCATCGGGGTCGGTTACGAAATCGAGGCGGATGGTCTTCATAGCAACCGGCCGGTTGATCGCTGGGTCGACACCTCGATACACCGTGCCCATGGCGCCCTTGCCGAGAATGCCGAGAATCTGATAGCGGCCGAGCCTCTTGAGCTCACACGTCGCCAATTGTCTTCCGGAAGCACCCGCGGCGCCAGCTTGGCTGTCAGAGAGTTCGGGTTCGTCGCCCTGCTCGCATTTTAGGGCCGCCGCAGCATCGCTGTCGGAGAGATGCGCTGTGCGACCAGACTCTTCGGCGGGCGATGTATGAGTTGGGCGAGACCTGCTCACCGGCTCGTTCGTCCGTCCTGGTTCGTCGAGAGTAAGTGTATGGTGGTCAAGACCGGCAACGGCCGCGGTCTTACTATCCGACGAATCGATTGCCACGGTGGCTATGTCTTCCGGATCGCTTGCGGTTTCCTTGATTTCTCTGACGGGTACCGCTTCGTCGACCGATTTGGCGGCAAACCTTGGTGTTGCAGCTTTGGTGGAAGGCTTTCTGACTTCACTCCTGGTCGAACCCAGAAGCGTGGTGTCAAGGAGCGGCGAGGCCGCCATGAACAGCACCAGTTCCAGTGCGATATAGACAGTAGAAACCATTATGTTGTAAGAGGCAAACAGAAGATAGTCGACATTGGCGAGAACTATCAGTGCGCCCGTGAGGACAATCATCCGGTAAAGCAGGCTGACCCTCGGAAGTACGAAGGCGCCTGCGACACCAAGAACCAAGAGAGTTATCAGACAGACCTTCGCGAGGTCGGCCCGTGGAGTAACGAAGTTGGTGTTGATTATGTTCTCAATAACAGTTGCCTCCACCAGTAACTCGGGTGTCTTGCCTTCTACCGGTGTCGGGTAGTATTCGGTTTCGCCACTATTGAGCAAACCTATTACCACCGCTTTGTTCTTGAGGGTCTCCCGGCTGAACTCTTCAGACAACACCTGGCTGGCGCTGTATCTGGCGAAAGGCGCTCCCTCGGAAAAACGAACGAAGAATTCTCCGCGGCTGTTGATCGGTACTGTCCTGTTCGCGCCGAGCTGGATTTCCTGACCCTCGATAACCTTGATCTGACCGGGCACAACCCCAAGATATTTCGCGGCAGTCATGAGACTCGCGGACGGGTAGTAGTACCCTTCATAATTCATAACCATTGGTTGGTGACGCAACAGTCGGTCGTTGTCCGGGCGCTTATAGTCAAAACCCAGCAACGGCTTGTTTTGAAGCAGTTTTTCGGCTGGGAGGAACACCTTGCGCACAAGCAGGCTCGAATTCTCGTCCATCAAACCAAGGGGGTTGTCCACCACTACGGAAGTGGTGAACAAGTACTCGGGATTGCTGGTCTTGTTGCTGCGGAAGGTGGCTTCGGCAATATCGTACGGCAACACCGCCTGATTGATCCAGGCGAGCTGTCCGGCCAGCACATCGGTGCGGCCTGCGGCCTGCTGGGCGGCGTCTTCATAAAGTTCCACATCAAGCAGAATAGCTTTTGGTTCGCCGGCGGCGACGGCTGCGGTCAAGTCGGCGATCAGGTCGTGATCCCACGGCCACTTGCCGTATTGCTCGATGGAGCGATCATCGATATCAACCAACACGACGTTCGGTCTTATGCCGTCAGGAGCCGTTATCCGGCAGAGAAAATCATCCAGCGTACGTTGGAGGCCGGCGATTGGTCCAAAGTCATTGATTGCCAGGACGGTCACCAATAAGGCGATGACCAGGTATAGAATGTAGGGAGAGTACTTGCTCATAGGGGTATCACTCTATCTTCCGGTCTGAAGGCGGTCTATTAACATCCGGGGCATTTCAGCCTGACACATCTTGGCCTGAGTTGCACTGATATCATACTTCACGCGCCGGTAGCTTATCGTGTCTTCGCTGGTATCATGCACGACATAGCAGGCGCGTGGGTCGTTATCACGAGGTTGTCCGACGGAACCAACGTTAATCAGGTAACGTGACTCTTCGTCCGGGTCGAAATCGTGCGCTACTATCGTACGAATCCGACCGACCGGCGTAAGGCAATAAACTACCGGCAGGTGGGTATGGCCGTGAAACACCAGCCGTCTTTCTGTGTGCTCAAACGCCTCGGTCGCTTCATGCGGCGCAAGCACGTAGTGCCATTCATCCGGTTCATACGGCGAAGCATGCACTAACAGGCGATCATCCTGCTCGGCGGTCATGTCAAAGCCGGCAATCAGCGAAATCTCCCGGTCGGTCAGTCGGGGGATCGTCCACTGAATCGACTGCCGCGCATGGATATTCATTGCTTCCACCGACAGCACCCCGATAGCCGCGTACTCATGGTTGCCCATCAGCTTTATCTCGCAATGATCCGCCACGAGGTGAAGACACGCTACCGGATCACAGCCATAGCCGATCACGTCACCAAGACAGTGAATCTGGTCGACCCGCTGCTGCGCGATGTCTTTCAATACTGCTTGAAGCGCTTCCAGGTTGCCGTGGATATCCGATATCAGAGCCAGCTTCATTACTTCTCGCCCTCAACAAACTTGAAAATCGATTTACCTATCTCAATCAGGTCGCCGTTCTTCAGGACGCAACGGGGGGTTGCTTCGCCGTTTACCCTGGTTTTGCCGTCTTTGCCGAGATTAATCAGATAGTAGCCTTCGGCTTCCTTCACAATCTTGGCCTGAATCCCGGCAAGGAACATCCCCTTCGCTCGCACGTGGACGAACTTGGCTTTGCCGATAGTGGTCACTTCGCGATCGAGTCGGTATTCCGCGAAATCAGCGTTTTCTTCGCCGATCAGCACCGAGCCGCCAAAACGAGCGACAATCTGGCGCTCGACCTTGTCCTGTTCTATCATGTCTTTCTGCTTCCTGGTGTTCAGCACCATGGTGCCGTCCATAGCAGTCGCCTGCTGGTCTGACCCTTTAGCCTCGGTGTGATAGACCAGAGTGTACTTGCCAATGGTAATGACGTCGTCATCGCGAAGAACCTCTTCGCTGATCTTGCGGTTGTTGACGAAGGTTCCGTTAAGCGATTCGTTGTCGATGATCACGGCGGCATTACCGTTGAACTCAATCATAGCGTGTTTGCGTGACACACCACGGTTTTCCAGAATGATTTCATTCTCGTTGGTTCGTCCAATGCTGATTCGCTTTTTCTCGGTGACGACTCGTTCGATCACCTTGTCGTCGAACTTCACAATAATCTCGGCCATACTACAACCCTTTCGGTTTCGTGCAGTAGTAATTACCTGCCCAGATCGGCCCGCTAAGGCCAAGAATGCCTTTGCCCTGCGTGACGCGATCGGGGACAATAACCTTGGTATAAGTGTCGGCAGATAGAGCCTGGTCCTGAACAAATGGAGGCTGACCTCCGGTCAGACAGTTTCTGGAAATCTGTGGTTGGCCACAGGTAGATTCCGCAAGTTTTCACCGATGATCGCAATTTCTAGTTGCCGAGCACCATTCCGATCCCTATGTTGGGCACTAAGTTGTTGCCACTCAAGAGGTGAGTCGATGAAAGTACTTGTAGTAGCGTTGCAGAAGAACTCTCAATTAATGCCGGTATCCTATGAGTTGCTTTCTGCAGGCAAGCAGCTCGGCGGAGAGATAACCACCGCCGTGCTGGCAGCTGAGGCCAAAGGTTTGGCCGGTCAGATTGCGGCCAAAGGCGGGGGCATGACCATTGCGGTATCGCACCCCGTTCTCGGTCATTTTAGTGATGAGGTTTACGCCAAAGTTCTGGTTGAACTAGTAGGCCGACATCAGCCTGATGTCGTGCTCGGGCCGGCCAATTCCTACGGCAAGGCGCTGTTTGCACGTCTGGCTGCGCTGGTTGGCGGTCCGATGGTCTCCGATGTCACTGGACTCACCATCAAGAACGGTCGGCCGGTTGCGACGCGTCCGTGTTTTGGCGGTTCGGTAATCGCGAATCAGACGACAAAAGGCGAGACCAAGACGTTTTTCGTCACTGTTCGCCCCAAAATATTCCCCGAATCTACAGCCGGAGGCGGCGAAGTCATCGAAGAAAGTGTCGCAGAAAGCTGCTTTACGTCCGGAGCGACAGTCAAGGAGGTCCGGTCAGATACTAGCGGAACGCGCAACTTGGCCGAAGCAGACCGTATTGTCTCGGCTGGCCGGGGCATTCGCGGGGCCGAGAATATCGGACTGGTAAAGGAGTTGGCTGATTCGCTGGGAGCCGCGTTTGGCACCTCGCGGGCAGTAGTTGACGCCGGCTGGGCCGAGTATTCCACTCAGGTAGGGCAGACGGGGCGCACGGTCAATCCCAAGCTGTATGTTGCTGTCGGAATCTCCGGTGCAATACAGCATCTGGTCGGGATGAGGTCATCCCAGCAGATTGTCGCTATTAACAAGGACAAGGACGCCCCGATTTTCAACGTGGCCAACTACGGTATTGTGGGTGATCTGTTCGAGATAGCTCCGGCCCTGACGAAGAAATTTAAAGCCGAGTTGGGCTGATACACTTCAATACAAGGTACAGCTATGAAACAGGGCCGCCGAGTGATTTCGGTGGCCCTGTTTCTTGCGGGGGATCTTGTAGATTCTCGTTCGTCAGTTCATCGCAGCAGAATGACCTGAGAATCAGCCCAGAGCGAGTCACAGACATTGAAGCGTGTGAGCCTCACCACGAGTGTGTCGGGAGCTGTGAAAGTGTCGACTGCCGTATCGCTAGTAGGAAAAGGCGGGAGGCCGAAGTCCCAGTGGCGTGTGAAAACTGTTGCCGGGGGAGACTGATCGACAAAAGTCACGACGTACTGGCTGTCATTCAACTTAACCGGAGAGTACGAGAATGCCGCCGAGACCAAATGGTCATTGTACGTGATCATGTTGGAAATCGCCGTAACAGCCGAATCCGCCCCGCACGCTCCATAAGCGATCAACTGCACCGAGTACCTTCCGGGGGAAGTATAGGCGTGGATCGGGTTTTGGGCCTGCGACGTGTCCCCGTCGCCGAAATCCCAGTGCCAGGCCATGTCCATTGCGGCAGTTCGCGTAAATTTGACCAGGAACTGACGATTGGCCACTTGGCAGGCTGAAGTCGGTTCAGCCGTGAAAAGCGGGGCCGTGCTGGAATGGACGACGATCGTATCAACATAGCTCGTGACCCCGCCGGAATCGGTCGTCACGGAAAGGGTGACAGGATACGACCCCGCAGTAGCATAGGTTACTTCAATCGAGTCACCTTGTTCGTGCAGGGTAGTGCCATTGCCAAAATTCCATAACCAGTCGACGATTACGTCCAACGTGTCATCGGGGTCGGCCGATGTATCAATCGGAGGGCTGCTTTGGTCAACAAAAGTGACTACAAGCGGCGCGCACCCTTCGGCCGGATCGGCTGTAAAAGACGGCACACCGCAGTTCAGGATATACACAGTATCGACGAGTATTTTCTGTCCACATTCGCCGGTCACGGTTAGCCTGAATTCGTACATGCCCGGTTCATTGTAGACATGCGTTTGCACCAGCGAACTGTCTGTAAGTGGCGTCGTCCCATCGCCGAACGACCACTGCCAGGCGGCGATGCCATATGGGTTGTGGGCAGTGAATGTGAATTCCCTCCCTGGGCAGCCGAGCGTGTCGGACAAAGTGACACTGTCAACATTGTGGCCGACAATGACTGCCCGCTTCTTGGTCTCGGCGTCGCTGCCATCAATGGCGTCAAAAACTGAGAGGGTAACCGTGTAGCTGCCAGCCACAGCGTAAGTGTGGGAGACGTCACCGGAGTCGGCCAGAATGGTATCGTGAACGCCATCGCCGAAATTCCATATCCACCTAACTACCGGGCCGCTCGAAACGTCATCAAAATGAACCAGCAGGGGAATGCATCCGGAATCGGGAGAGATGATGAACTCCGCCGTCGGATTTCCGGCAATGGTAGTCTCTATGGTCTGGGTGACCAGTTCGTCACATCCAGGTGCGAGGAAAATAAGGCCGCCAAGCGCGACCGATAGAACAAGAACCAAGAGTTGTCTGGGCATACCGCCTTTTTCCCTGGGTTAGGGCCGTCGCTATGGTATATACAGTGACCCGACGGCAGTGTCAAATTATAAAAGCCGGAAGCGGCTTCGGTTCCTAACAAACTGCCCCCGGGAGCGGAAACATCACCTGCGGCAGGGTTATAAGCTCATGTGACAACTCACAAAGGGGCGGGCGTGGCCGCCCAAAGCAGTTGCCCCGGAACCGCTATTTGGTTATGTTCGAGGCTTGAGATATCACGCGAAGTCGCTTTCTGACTTCGCGGCAACAGTTGATTTGCCCGGTTTTTGTCGGGACGAAGACCGGGTAGTCGAAACGCGCAGAGGAATAGGGTGAGAGCAACCATTAGATTACTGGCGGCCTTGGCGCTTCTTGTTGCGCCTGCGGCCGCTGAAGTCGCCGAAACCTACAGTGTCGAGGCCGGACGTTTGACCGGTCTCGGTTCCAGCGTCGCCATTGACATCACTGCTCACGGCTGTGATTCGTGCGTCTGGCTGGCGACCGGGCACGGCATCAGCTATTCGCACGACGACGGCGTGAGTTGGTACACGTACAACCGGCTGCATGGTTTACCGGCGGAGAATCTGTCCGCCATCTTCTCGGTCGGCGGCCGAATCTGGATAGCCAGCAACCACAACGAGTTTATCCAGGATCGGCAGATGACCCTGTCCGATGGCCTGACCTACTCGGATGACGATGGCGAGACATGGATTACTATCGATTTCGGCTCGGACGGTTTGAACATCCCTTACGTGATCGGTGGCGACCGCACGATATTCGATATCACCGGCCACGAAGACGTCGGTTTTCTCAACCACCGTGCCAATGACACTACCGACTGGTTATTTGCATCCGCTTTTGCGGGTGGTCTCCTGGCGTCACAGGATGGCGGCTTGCATTGGCGGCGCATTTTTGCGTCACGCATGGATTCCATCCAGTACAGCTACACCACCGAGGCCCCCTCGTACCGGAACCGCTATTTCTCGTGTGTGGCGGATACCTCACACGGGGATTCGCTATTTCTCTGGACAGGCACGGCAGCCGGGATATTCCAGTATGTTTTTGCTCCGCCTCAGAGCAAGCTGTATTCGCACCGGATCAATGCGGTTGCTTTCTGTGACACTTGCTCCGATGGCAATGGTTCGCGCTTGTTTGTTGGCGGCGACAACGGACTTAGTCTCGGCTCAGCGGCGGGTGGCAGGTTTGAATCGAGGTTCGAGATTGATGGTCTCCCCGGGCAGGAGATATCCGCTCTTGTCAGTATCGGAGGCAATGTTCTGGCGGGGACAGTCGATCCGACGACTGACACCTCGACCGGCCTGGCTATTTCGACCGACCAGGGTGATTCTTTTACCGCAGTGCCCGGCCTATTGACGGGCGCTGATTCGATTGTATCAGATTTGGCCATAGTCGATGGACGAGTATATGCTGCGGCACAGCAGGCGGGGCTGTTCGTTTCGGCTGACTCCGGCCTGACGTGGTCGCCGGTTCCGCTTGATGACTGGTATTCAGATGAGGCCCTGCTGACAGCAAACGCTCTCGCGGTGCTGGACGACACTCTTCTGGTGGGTACTGACTCAGGGCTGGTTGCGCTGACCCTCGATGCCGGCGGCGCGATTATTGACGCTGCGCACCAGCCGTTTTTCGACACGGATACGACCTCCGCGAAGATCGTCCGTGTCCGCGTGCAGTGGTTTGAGAATGCGACAACACCCGGCACATATGATTCCGCGATTGTCTGGACCGTGCACCGTCCCCTTGATGTGTCGGGAGTTCCGATGGTGGCGCGGCGAGCGGTATCCGGGGCGTGGACTCATTTCCGTCGTGACGTTGGCGTTTATGACGTAAATTTTTTCAGCGACACGGTATTTGCCGTAGGTGAAACCGGTATCTGGTTCAGTCCACTCGGCGGAGAGATGACCAATTTTTTCTGGGCTCGGCAATATCTTAATGATAATCCCGATACTACGGTGCTTGACAATCTGGACCAGGACACCGTGACCGTTATGGAAGTACGCGGAGACACGGTCGTATTCGGCTGCTCCAACGGGGTCGCCATTTCGCGGAACCGCGGTAGCACTTTCCGGATCTACCGGGCCAATACCGATACGCTGTCGGCTGATTTCGTTGTCAACCATACGTACCTGACTTCATGGGGCGGATTGGCCGGTGACTTCATCCCGGCTCTGGCCGTTCAGTATCGGGGTGATTCTCTTACCGCTCGTATCTGGGCGGGATGTCGACCGGCCGAGTACGGCTATACCGGGATTTCTTATGGCGAATACGATTCCACGGGTATTATGAAATGGCACACCGTCTATGAAGATGACTTCGCCTGGAACTTCGAGTTCATGGATGACACGACGGCTTTTGCCGCCACCAGTTCAGGTCTGTTGAAGACTTTAGGCAGTCTGGATAGTCTTGACACCGAGTGGGACACCGTGGCGTTGACCAATGCAACTTCGGGCGAGACTCTCGTTGCTGCGGGCACTTCAACCTATGGAATCGGTCTGGTTGGGCAATATCTCTGGGTGGGAACCGACGACGGTACCGTGCGGATCAACAGAAACGATCTGGGCGATAAAGAGCTCTTTCTTAGAGTGGATTCGACCACTCCGGCCGACGAGGTCTATGCTTTTCCTGTGCCATTTCGACCCGCGCAGGGACAGCCAGTTGACTTCCACTTTGTAGTGGAAGAGGCCGGCAGCGTTACCTTAGAGGTTTACGATTTTGCTATGAACCTGGTGGCTACGCCCATTAACAACTCTTACTACGAGGCCGGTATCTATCCGTCGCAAGGGCGTCAGGGCAAAACGTGGGATGGCCGCAACGACAAGGGTGATCTGGTTGCGGTCGGAGTCTATTATTTCAAGGTTAAACTTGGTTCCGGCGAAACGCGTTGGGGCAAGCTGGCCGTCATTCCATAGAGGAAAGTACCATGAGCAACAGAATATTTTTCTGCTTTGGATTATTGTTGTTAGCGCTGGCCGGCAGCGCGTGGGCGAGCGACGGCGATGGCGGTTATGCTGCGCCGTGGCTCCAGGTTTCCGCCGGGGCGCGTCCCACAGCTATGGGTGGAGCGTACCTGGCGATCTCTGATGACGGCGCCGCGCCACTGTTCAATCCAGCCGGATTGGCGCGACTTAAGCGGCCCATGTTTTCGTCATCGTACCGCGCCATGACTCTTGGACGCCGACTCGGGTATGTGACAGCCGTGTCGCCGGTGCGCGGGCAGGCCACGCTCGGTGTGCACTGGCTCTACGCTGGGTCGGGCTCGGTTGAGGCTCGCGATGTCGACGGTTACGTCGAAGGTCATGACATTTCGCTGAGCGCCAATCATTTTTCGATTGTCTTTGCCAAGCAACTGACCAACTATCTGGCCGGCGGGGCGAATCTGAGCTACGTTCTTATCGACATGTCCGAACTGGACGCCAACGCCGTCGGTTTTGACTTCGGCATGTTGCTCTATGTTAATCAGTTGTTCAACCGCGAGAAACGCGAGGAGCTTCCCATACAGGACCTGCAGGTAGGGATAGTTGCTCGTAATTTCTCCAAGCGGTTTCGCTTTCTGAGTGATAAGTATAACCTGAGCTATACCACCAGCGATATCGGCACGGAGCAGGAAGACATTGTACCGATTGAATTCGGTCTGGGTGTGTCCGGACGAATCCTGCAGAGACATCTGCTTCTGGCTACCGATCTCCGCAAGAACAAGAAACAGAATCCGGAGTTTCATGCCGGTGCTGAGTACTTCCTGACGCCGGAGTTCATGCTGCGGGCGGGGTATTCGGATAAGCGCCTGGTTGCCGGTACCGGCTATCTGTTCCAGATCGGGAAAAAGGCTCTGGCTATCGACTATGCGTTCTCGACCGATAAAGTTGACGAAGGCTCCGAGCACATCTTCTCGTTCGATCTTCTGTTCTGAAAGGTGACCACTCATGACCGTTAGACGATTTTCGGCCATAGTTCTTGTGATGATTCTCACCTCTGCGTACGCCAATGCACAGGACGGACTCGCGCTCATGAAAGTCGAAGCCGGGGCGCGGCCCGCCGGCATGGGCGGGGCATACGTTTCGTTGACCGGTGATCCTAACGCTACGTACTACAATCCCGCTGCTGCATCGGGAACCCGGAAATTTACTGCCTCGTTCGGACACAATGAATACTGGGAGAACATACGTCTGGAGACCGGCTACTTCACGAGCAACCTTAGTGATCGCACCTTCCTGCACGGCGGCATCAGGTATGCCGCGGTCGACAATCTGGAGAGTCGTGTGATTCCTTCGGCGGAGCCGGACGCCCTGTTTTCGGCCTATGACATCTCTTTCAAGGGTGGTGTGACGTATCAAGTCAATCCGCAGATGGCTCTTGGCGTGGCGATGGGATGGTACATAGAGAAAATCGATATCTACCGTGGCTCCGCTTTCAACGTCGATCTCGGGGCCTTGTACCTGTTGTCGCATGACATCAATCTGGGAGCCTCAGTAACTAATCTTGGCTCGACCCTGTCGCTGGCTCTTTCCGGTCAGGATGGTACCGAGGATATCTCCCTGCCTACCACCTACCGAGTGGGCGGTTCATATCGCTATGATCGATACCTGGGTGCGGTCGACGCGGTTATTGTCGACGATGAGTTTCATGTCCATCTTGGCACCGAGGCTGAGCTGCACGAGTATTTGTCATTGAGAGCCGGTTACATGGTCAACTACGACACAAAGAACTTCACGGCCGGTGCATCGTTCACACGACACAATGTCACTATCGATTATGCGTTCGTGCCGTACACCAACAACCTCGGCACCTCGCATCTGTTCAACCTGACCTTCAGTCTTTGAAATACACTATCAGGAGTTGCGAAGATATGGCGAAATACAAGATTGCCTGGATGCCCGGTGACGGGGTCGGCAATGACGTGATGGATGCAGCCAGGATTGTCCTGGACAAAATCAAACTCGACGCGGATTACCCCCACGCCGATATCGGCTGGGAGTTCTGGAAGAGCGAGGCCAACCCGCTGCCCGACCGGACTGTCAATTTGCTCAAACAATGTGACTGCGCTCTTTTCGGAGCGATTACTTCTCTTCCCAAGGAAGAAGCGGAACGCGAGCTTGATCCGAAGTTCCAGGGCAAGGGATTGATATACAATTCACCTATCGTGAGGCTGCGACAGGAGTTCAACCTTCGCACCAATCTCCGCCCGTGCAAGGGGTATCCGGGAAACCCTCTGAATTTCAAGGAAGATATCGATCTGATCGTGTTCCGCGAGAACACTGAAGACCTTTACGTGGGCATCGAGTTCCACCCGGTTCCGGATGAACTACGCGAGTGTATCAAGAAGCATCACAAGAAAATGGCGCGATTCGACAGCACGCCCGGCAAGGATATGGCCATATCGCTGCGCATCAACACGCGCAACGCATGCCGAAATATCATCACCGACGCATTCGAGTACGCCAAGAAGTACGGCTATAAGTCAGTCACAATTGTCGAGAAACCAAACGTGATCCGCGAAACTTCCGGCCTCATGATTCGCACGGCTCGCGAAGTTGCTAAGAACTACCCCGGTATTCAGCTCTGGGAGACCAATATCGACGCCATGTGCATGTGGCTGCTGAAGAATCCTCTGGACTATGGCGTCATCGTGACATCGAACATGTTCGGTGATATTATCTCGGATCTGTGTGCGCAATTGGTCGGCGGGCTGGGTTTTGCTGCGTCGGGCAATATCGGCGACAAAATCGCTGTGTTCGAGCCGACCCATGGTTCCGCACCCAAGTACGCCGGACAGTACAAGGTCAACCCGATGGCGACTCTGCTCTCGGTCAAGCTGATGCTCGACTGGCTTGGTGAGACTGCCAAGGCTAAGACGCTTGAGGATGCTATTGCCGCGGTGATCAAAGAGGGTAAGGTCCGCACCTACGACATGGGTGGCAAGAACACCACTCTGGAAGTCGCCGAGGCGGTGGCGGCGAAGTTGTAGCAAGTTGACGTAGGTCGAAACCCCTGCGGTTTCGACATTGGCGTACGAAGCGTGGCGGATGTCCTCGTCCTGATAGAACCTGTACCCCACCCAACGGGTGGGACATACCTGTACCCCACCCAGCGGGTGGGATGGAGAATGATGGATATGCACTCCGAAACTTCTTTCTCCGAATCCCAGCGGTTCACGCAGATATGGATCTGGTTGCTGGTGCTGCTAGTGGTTGCTATCGGCTGGTGGGCGTTCATTGAACAGATCGTCTTCGGTCACGACTTCGGAACAAACCCCGCGCCGGATGCAGTGCTCTGGGTAATCTTCGTTTTGTTCGGCCTCGCGTTTCCGGTGTTCTTCTGGTCGCTCAAGCTGGTGACCGAACTACGCGATGATCATATCTATCTTAGATATTTTCCGATCTACAGACGGCGCATCCTCTACAAAGACATCAAATCCGTATGCGCACGTCAGTATCGGCCGATTGCCGAATACGGCGGCTGGGGCATTCGCTGGTCACCTGTGAACGGTATGGCCTACAACGTATCCGGCAACATGGGTGTGCAGTTGGAATTGACCAACGGCAAGCGGCTGCTGATCGGCTCCCAACGCGCTGATGAGCTTGAGCGCACGATCAAGAGCAAGATGTAGGACGAATGAAACGGGTCGCCAGACCCGTCATTCCTGCGAAGGCAGGAACCCAGTCAAATTGGAGCGTTATATGATCGTTGATGTTGAAGCTGCTCTATTCGCGTGGCGTCTGCTCGCTTATCGGATCACCAGCCTTCGCTCAGATCCCGCCATTCCGGATTGATCTTCTCAATCAAGCGCACTTTCCAAGCCCGCTTCCAGCTCTTGATGCGCTTTTCGGCAGCAATGGCTTCCCGAATATCGCCGTGTGTCTCGTAGTACACGAGTGTATGAACTCTGTACTTGTCAGTAAACCCTGGTATCTCTCCGGTTCTATGCTGAGCGACCCTTCGCTGCAAATCCGAAGTTACGCCGGTATACAACGTCCCGTTTCTGGTGCTGGCCATTATGTATACAAACGCTGGCATCCAATCCACCTTGGCTGGGTTCCTGCCTCCGCAGGAATGACGAAGCTGGCGCTTCGTCTTATGTCTTCTTCCGGTGCGCTGTGCCGGGGTTTCGTCATTGTGTTTCCACTATTGTTCGCACTTCGGACTGACAGAACGTGTCAGTGGAATTGCTGACTGTAGGTCAATTCCTGGACATTGTCTTGAAACGGGTCCTCAGACCCGTCATTCCTGCGAAGGCAGGAACCCAGTCAAGCTGGCTGAGGGTACACAGTTTGTATTCCTAGAAGAAAGTGAATGACAACAGTCTTTGCCTGGATTATCTTGGTGTGGAATCATATGGATTAGCGCGGGACAATAGCGATGTGAAGCGCCCGAAGCGGGCAACGTTGCGAGCTACGAGGGCTGAAGACGGCGTTACGATTGGAGGAAGTATGGCAATGTCCAGGTGTCAGAACTGTGGGAAATCTACGAAAAACGTCAAAGAGGTGTATAAGGCGAGTGTCTACCCCATTGGTTATCCCGATACTGCTGTCATCTGCGGCAAGGAAGGGTGTCAGTTCCCTGGGCTCGTATGGCTCACCGCCAAGGACTTGTCCGATTACGAGAAGGGTAAAAGGATTTTCAAGGTGCATACGAACACCGTGAAGGTAAAGGTCATATGATCTGTGCGACTTCTTGAGCCTATGCTGGAGAAAAGCAGGTCGGGTTTCTGGTCTATGAGCGCTGCGAAAAGCGAGAAACCCGACAATTGCGGTTGCGGTCAAAAAAACAGATGACAACGTCGCCTGTCTCATATATCTTAGTGCGGAATCAGAAGGATGAGACGATATGGCGGGTGCACAAAGATGTCGAAACCGTAAGGGTTTCGACCCGTAAGAGCTTGCTGTAGAAAAGTCTCCGGAGGATTTGACCATGGCATACAATTGGCAATGTCCGTATTGTGGCAGACATGCATCGCTCACAGACAACAGCTATGCAACGGAGAACGGCTACCTAGCCACAGGTGATGAGGGGAAAGACGGAAATCTCAATTACACCATTGTATATCTCGTGTGTCCAAACCAGCAGTGCAAAGAGTACACTCTGCAAATCGTATTTTGCAGGAGAGTTGTCGAGAAGGACCAGTTGGGGAATAAGACAGCAAAGAACGGAGACGAAATAATCAGATACACACTCAAACCCAGAGGATCAGCCAAGCCATTTCCCGAATTCATTCCTGTCGCACTCCGAGAAGACTATACAGAATCCTGCCTAATTTTGCAGGACAGCCCCAAGGCGTCTGCCACTCTTGCACGAAGGTGCCTACAGGGCATAATCCGTAGCTACTATGGTATCACGAAGATTTCGCTGTATGAAGAAATAACTGCGTTGAAAGATAGAGTATCAGCCGACCTATGGACCGCCATTGACGCAATCCGGGAAGTGGGTAATGTGGGAGCACACTCCGAGAAAGACGTGTCGACAATTGTTGATGTGTCACATGAGGCGGCCCGCGCGCTTATCGGACTAATAGAACTGCTTTTCAACGAGACTTATGTCAAAGATCACGATAGACAGGAGCGTATCGACCGAGCAGTAAATGCTGCAAAAGGAATCAAGGAGCAGAAGTCGTGTACATAGGCTGTGTCGGCGATGTTAGTCTCTCGCCGTGTTCAGCATCGCCGACAGATTCGCAAATTTGGAGCTGTCAGGATCATTGCCATAACTATTTGGCCACAAGGGAGGCAAGCAAGTGTGTGAGAAAGATACTGTACTGATCGACCAATTGTTTCAAATGGTGAGGAAGCAAGATGACTTGACACACAAGTGGATAGCGACTCTTTTGGCTGTCCACGGCGGTGCCGCAACCGGTGTGGGATTCGTATGGTCGAGTGACAGTTCGTCAATTACTGTCGTGTTGGGCATTTGTGTGCTCGCGATCGTAGCCACGATAGGTACGTATGTGTGCTGCAGTGCCGCTATCGGAGAAATGCGGTGGCAAGGCACGTATATCTCCTATATCAGAAAGATGGACGTTAGAGGGGTTGTGTATGAGGGGGTGCCGGAACCTATACCAACTGGCATGGGTCGGGAAGCCAAACTTATCTCGCGTGCAGGAATAGTACTCTATTTGCTGTGGGGCGGCATTGTTGCCGGGTCTGTACTTCTAAAATTCTTCGGTCTAAAGTAGATCGAGACCCCTGTGGTTTCGACATCTGCTCCCTAATTCGGTATATGGATCGCCTTTTTGTGGGCGGAGAGGCCGGCTTCCATCAGAGCCTCGGACAAGGTCGGGTGGATAGCCATGAGGTGGCCGAGGTCCTCAGCCGTGCAGTCAAGTTCCATCAGCGCGGTGCCGGTAAACACGATATCACCCGCGTGCGGACCGACCACATGAATGCCCAAGATCGCATCGGTCTCGGAGTCGGAAATGACTTTCGCGAAACCATCGGTGGCCAAGGTCGCCACCGCCTTGCCGACCCCCTGATACGGGAACTTGCCGACTCGCACTTTCATCCCCTTTTGCGCCGCTTCTTTTTCCGTCAGGCCGATACCGGCTACTTCAGGATCGCAGAACACGGCATAGGGCACGGCCTTCCAGTCGGCGGTTGCGCCCGATCCTGCTACCGCCTCCGCCGCGACAATGCCCTCGTGCGACGCCTTGTGCGCCAGCAGAACACCGCCGGCCACATCGCCGATAGCAAAGACATTCGCCACGTTGGTCCGCATCCGCTGATCGACCAACACAAATCCCTTCGCATCGAGCTTTACGCCGATCTTGTCCAGCCCCATGTCGGCTGTATTCGGAATCATCCCGGCCGCGACCAGCACCGCATCGAAAGTATGCTCTTCGGTCTTACCGCCTGATTCAATTGTGACTTTTGCTTTGCCGCCGGAGATTTCCGACTTGGTCACTTTGGATGATAGCAGAACCTTCATCCCTTGTTTCTTCAGCGCTCGCTCGGTTACGGCCGAAATATCGCTGTCAAGGAACGGCAGAACCGCGTCCAGGATTTCAACGATCGTCACTTTCGAGCCAAGCGTTTGGTACACCGTTGCCATCTCGACGCCGATCGGTCCCGCGCCCACAACTAGCATCTCGGCGGGCACATTCGGAATGTCAATCGACTCGCGCGCGCCGAAAATCACTTTGCCGTCCTGTTTGAGCATCGGCAGTTGCATTGGTCGCGCACCGGTAGCGATGATGAAATACTCGGATTCAATTTCGGTCTTACTGGATTCGCCGGTCACTTCAATCTTAGTAGGGGAGAGGAATCGCGCCGCGCCGACAAAGGACTTCACGCCCGCCTTATCCAGCAGCATCTTGACCCCGCCGGTGAGTCGTTTGACAGTTGTTTCCTTGTGTTTGCGCAGGAGGTTCAGGTCAATCGTGACGTTTTCGGCCACGAGGCCGATCCGCTTGGCTTCCTCGACATGGCGCTTCAGCTCGGTGACATGAAGCAGCGTCTTCGAAGGGATACAGCCCCAGTTGAGACAGACCCCGCCGAAATACTCGCGCTCGACAATCGCGGTCTTTATGCCCAGTTGCGCCGCACGGATCGCAGCCACATAGCCGCCCGGCCCGGCGCCGATAACAACCAGCTTGTATTTTTCAGCCATGTACCAACCTCATCAGACTTAGATCACGTCAAGGAGCCACATGTCCGGCTCTTCAAGATACTCGATCATCAGTCTAAGGAACTGCACGGCGTAGGCGCCGTCAATAACCCGATGATCGAAAGAGAGGCCGAAATTGATGATCGGACGGATGACAATCTGACCGTCGCGCACGACCGGTTTCGCGACAATCTTATGCACGCCGAGAATGGCAACTTGTGGCTTAGCGATAATCGGCGTCGAGGCCAGCGCTCCCAGGCCGCCGGCATTAGTGATTGAGATTGTCCCGCCGGTGATTTCACCTATCTGGAGCTTGTCGGCGTTGGCTTTCTCGCCCAGTTCGCGCATCTCTTTGGCTATCTGAAGCAGCGATTTCTGCTCGCAGTGCTTGACTACCGGCACGATCAGGGAATTCTCTCGCGCTACGGCCATGCCGATGTTGAAGTACTTCTTGACATGCAGATTGTCGCCCTCGAAAGTAGCGTTCATCCACGGAAACTTGCGCGCCGCAAAGATGATGGCTTTCGCAATAAACGGCAAGTAAGTAACGCGCACGCCGTGTTCGGCCTGAATCTTGTCCACGTACTTCTTGTGCCACGCCACCAGGACGGACATATCGCATTCGTCAAACGTCGTCACATGAGGAATAGTAAACGCCGATGCCACCATGTGCTCGGAGATGACTTTGCGGATACCGGTGATGGGGATGATCTCTTCAGGTTCATCCTGAGGGAAGACAAAACCGGGTTGGACAATATCCACCGTATGGCGCATCTCGATGTACTTGATCACATCCTGTTTGGAGACACGCCCACCTTTGCCGCTGCCGCGGAGCTTGCGCAGGTCGATGAAATGCTCCCGTGCCAATCGACGAACGACCGGTGAAGACTTGACCGCTTTAATTCCTGCATTGATAGCTTCGTCATTGGCGTGAATACCCATGTCGGCGTGATGCTGAAGAGTACCGACAAATTCCTCCGGCGCTTCGGCAGCTTCCTGCTCCTGCGGGATGTGCTCTTTGCCGTCCGGTTTTGTTTCGAAGGTCTTGGCCTGGGTGACTACGCCTTCGACTTCCATGATGGCGATTTCGCGACCGATCTCAACCACCGTGCCAACCGTGGCAAGGTGCTTCTTCATGACTCCGGCGTGCCCCGCCGGCAGTTCGACATTGATCTTGTCGGTCATGATCTCGACCAGCGGATCGTCCACCTTGACCTGATCGCCTTCGTTCTTGAGCCATTTGACGATGGTCCCTTCGACCACCGATTCACCCAACGGGGGTACGACTACTTTGTATTCCATCATATTCCCCTTAGTACTCCAGAACCTTCTTAACGGCGCGTGTGATCTTGTCGGCGTTGGGCAGGAAGAAGTGTTCCATGGGCGGGGCGAACGGCACCGCCGGGACATCGATTCCGCACACCCGGGTGACCGGGGCATCGAGATAGTCGAAGACTTCTTCTGCGATGGAGGCGCCGACTTCGCCCATCACACCGCCGGTCTTCGAGCTCTCGGACACCAGTACGACGCGCGAGGTCTTCTTGATCGATTCAAAGATCGTTTCGCGATCCCACGGCAGCAGGGTGCGCATGTCAATCAACTCGGCAGAAATGCCCTCTTTCTCAAGAGCGTTGGCCGCTTCGAGCGAGCGGTGATACATCAAGCCGTAAGAGACAATAGTGATGTCCTTGCCTTCTTTGCGGATCGCCGCTTTGCCAATGGGTACCGTAAAATCGTCTTCCGGTATTTCTTCCTTGATCCATCGATAGAGTCTTTTGTGCTCGAAATAGATGACCGGGTCGTCGCCGCGAATAGCCGATTTCAGCAACCCCTTGGCGTCATACGGTGTGGCGGGCATGACTACAATCAGGCCGGGTTGGGAGACAAACCACTGTTCGTTGGTCTGCGAGTGATAGAGGCCTCCGCCGATATCCGCGCCGCAACAGACCCGCATGGTCATGGGACAGGTCCATTGGCCGCCAGTGCGATAGCGCATCTTGGCCATCTGTTGGATGATCTGGTCCATCGACGGAGTAATGAAGTCGGCGAACTGGATTTCCGGTACTGGCCTCAGCCCGACCATTGCCGCTCCCACCGAGCCTCCAGCGATATACACCTCGGATATGGGGGTGTCGATTACCCGTTCAGCGCCGTACTTGTCGAGAAGGCCCTTGGTCGCCTTGAACACGCCGCCGTATAACCCGATATCCTCGCCTAATAGGAAAACCCGCTCATCTCGCGCCATCTCCTCGTCAAGCGCTTGCGTAATTGCTTCTATGAACGTGACCTTTTTCATGTTCTCACCGTTTCTCCCTTCGTTCTGCCCTTAGTACTCGTCCCGGCGTATCGGGAACTGCTCCGAGTAGACGTCGTTGTACGCCTCCTCCGCAGGCGAGTAGGGCGCTTTTTCGACGGCATCGATAGCCGCGTCGATCTCCTGATTGAATTGCTCAACAAAGGCTTCGCGCTTCTCCAGCGTAAGCAGGTCCATGTCCATGAGGGTCTTTTCAGCGCGCGCTATCGGGTCCTTTTTCTTCCATGATTCAAGTTCTTCCTGAGCACGGTAGTCGGCCGGATCGATCTCCGAGTGACCGTACCATCGGTAGGTCTTGCACTCTATCAGTGTTGGTCCTTCGCCGGTGCGTGCTCTTACGATTGCTTCGACAGCGGTCTTGTGTACAGTGACGACGTCGTTGCCGTCGATGGTGATGCCGGGAAAACCATAGGCTTTGGCCCGATCCGAAAAATTCGTTATGCCGGCCGCCAGCGTGGCCGGGACTGATTCCGCCCACAGGTTGTTCTGGCAGATATAGACTATCGGGAGCTTGTAGATGCCGGCGTAGTTGAGGGCTTCATGCCACCCGCCGCGCGCCGTGGACCCTTCGCCGAAGAAAGCAAGTACGACATTGTCTTTCTTCTGGATTCGAAACCCCATCGCACAGCCGGTACCGACGATGGTTTGTCCGGCCACGGTCGACGCCGGAGTGATGACTCCCTTTGGGCGGTACCCGTAGTGGCAGGGGTGGCTCTTTCCCTTGTCTGGAGAATTACTCCGGGCGAAAACTTGGGCGGCGATAACTTCAAGAGGAACGCCCTTGGTGACGTTGGCGCCGATCTCGCGATGCGAGGGTGCGATGATGTCTTCGTCGCGAAGTCCGTAAGTCGGGCCGACGGTAGTGGCCTCCTGGCCGACTGCGGAGAAATAGGTTCCGGCAAAACGTCCCTGACGAAACAGCTTGCGAAAACGTTCATCGAGCAGCCGAGTCTTGAGCAGGTTGGTATACAGACCCATCAGAGTCTGTTCCGACAGCCCCGTTTCAGCGAGCGCAGCATTGCCGGCAGTCTTGCTGTTTGCTGGCATCTTGCCTCCTAAAGCATCTATTCGCGTGTTCAATATTCGTTATCAGAAACTAAGCTGGCCCTACTCTTCCGGAGAGAAATCCAGTTTTCCGACCCCGCACTCGGGGCACTCGAAATCGTCCGGAAGGTCTTCAAATGGAATCCCCGGATCGACGTCCAACTCCAATACGCCGAATTCGGGATCATACATCCAGCCGCATGAATCACAGATGTATCTGGTCATCATAACCCTTTCTGAGCGTCAAGTCTCTAATAGACGGGGGAAACAAAAGTTCCCGCAATTCTCGCGGTCAAGACGCACTAACAGCACCTTACAGGCGGCTCAGGTTCCATACTTGCAGGGAACTGAGCCACTATCCACGTCACTTACCGTCTCACATTGCTCGCATTGACATGTTGCTGTCTGACAATCCCTGGATCGGTAATTGTCCGTTATTCCTCCAGCGAACTCCACTCGGCGTCGGCCAGCCACTGCTTGGGTCGATCCAGAAACCGGATCACTTGTTCAATCGTGTTCCAGTGACGGTATTCCTCATCGGCAATTCGGTTCCAGATCTGCTTCTGGTTGACGTCGGTCATTTCCCTCGCTTTTTCGCGATAGAAGGATTCGGATTTCTTCTCGACCTCGCGCGCCGTTTCCCAAATGCGACGGGCATCAGGAGCGAAGTAGTAATCCCGGTTCTGGCTTCGCATTTCCTCGAAGACGTTCTTCACGGTTCGCACGATCGTAGTCTTCTCCGACTCCCGGTATTCCGCTTTCTCAAGCTCGCTCATCGCCTTGAAAATGTTGTAGTGCTTCAACTCGTCATCGGCTAGTTCTTCAAGCACTCTTCTGAGCGCGGGATTGTTGGTTTTGCCGGCGTGTTCGAGATAGAAAGCGCGCCCATCCTCTTCCATTTTCATGGCGTGCTCAAATGCATTCATGGATAAATCCTCCTGAATAATATGCAAAACACGTTCTTGTTCTTATGTTGGTTGTATGCATGTCAACCGTCCATTAAATCAAACGTTCCGATCAATTGGACACTAGTTTGCCGCGGCTCCCGCCGGAGGCGTGAATACACGCAGGCCAAGTTCCCGGTCAAGTTGGAACAAAGCCGCCCGCGAGTCGCCGATCATCTTCAATTGTTGGATAATCGCCTTGGCCGAGGCTTCCTCTTCGACCTGCTCATTCACAAACCACTGCAGGAAAAACTGCGTCGCGTGGTCTTTCTCACCCTGAGCAATTTCCATCAAATTGTTTATAAGGCTGGTCACTTTCTGTTCGTGGGTATACACGGTCTCGAACACGTTGAGCGGTCCTTTCCACTCAGACTCGGGAGCGCTGAAAGCTTTGACCAGCGCCCGCCCGTCGCGCTCGATCACGTAATCGAACATCTTCATGCCGTGGAAAACCTCTTCCTGATACTGAATCCGCATCCAGTTGGCAAAACCGGGCAGATCAATTGACTGTAGATAAGCCTCCATCGCAAGATACAGATGAGCGGAGAAGAACTCAGCGGCGATCTGGTCGTTGAAGGCGTCTTGCATCTTCTTGCTAATCATAAATCATCCCTTCCATAGTCCGTGCAAATTGCAGTATTCCCGGGCGGTTACCTTGTCGGCTTTGACCATGAACGTAGCCACCGGCAGTTCGCCCGGCTTGAGAAACTGACGATAGGCCTTGCCGTCGGCCAGCAGCTCAATCCACTCGATGTAATGCTTGTCCTCCATGGGATGAGCCACTTCGCCCACTTTCACTTCAAAGCCACCTTCGATCTTCTTCACTACCGGCACATGTTTCTCCGTGGCGGCATCGGTTTCACCTTCCCTAAGCAGGGTCATGTTCTGATTGCAGCAAACCAGAGTTCCGCCGCCGGAGTGAATCAGTTCTACCATGTTGCCGCACACTTTGCATTTGTACACTTGCAGTCTTTCTGTCGCCATTGTTACAGGTCTCCTTCTACATCGCTAATAATCGTGTTCGCATCCTGTTCCCGGTCCCGAGGCGTCTGTAAGGTTCAGAAAGGGGCAAACCCACCTGCCGACCAGTAATCCTCCTTGAGCATGTCGTGCTGCCGGAGCAGCGCTCGGTAATGACCGGCCTCCCAGTCCGATAAGAACAGAAACATCTTCCTGATCTCGGGGTCATCCGTCTGTTCTGCCTGGGCGCGGTAGTAATCCATCGCTTCGTGCTCCAACTGGATGCCGATCGAAAGCGAAGTCATCTCGAAGTTAGCTTCTTTGATCCGCTGCCTCAGGCTATCGGAAAAGATCGGGGACACACCGGACAAATCCGCCTGGCGGCCGAGTGAGGCCGAACTGGATGGCTTGCCCGTTTTAATCACCGATTCATAGTGGGTCTGAAGAAATTTGGCATGATCGAGCTCCTCGGCGGCCAATACTTCGAAGACCTCCTTGCCTTTGCGGTCCTCGGTACTGTTGGCGGCCATGAGGTAGAAACTATGGCCGTATTTCTCGGCTTTGATGGCCCCCAAAAGCCCCTGGGCCAGTCGCTTCTTCTCATCTTCTATCATTTGTCCTCTAATCCCTGCTTATCTTAAGCAATTCGTCATCACACTGTCCGCATCAATCCTCAAGTGTGAACTCCTGAAAGTCGAAAAAAGTGCCGCTTCGTGTGAGGTAGTCAATCTCAGCCTGAACAATAGCCTGGTGCCCTTCTTCGATCTCAAGAAACCGGGCGAACAACTCGCCATCCTTCTTCAGTTCAGTCACCATCTTCTTGTAGAACTCCGAAGTTTCAATTTCCATCGCCAGCGCCTTGCGGAGCATTTCCAGCTCTGTGCCATAGTCTCTGGTCGAAAGATGCGCGTCCAGTTTTCGGACTCCGCGATCAATGACCTGTTTCGCCGGAACCACGGTGCTAAGTTTTTCGGATTTCACTTTGCCGCTCTGCTGCCACTCAGCCAGTTTGGCCTGCAGGTAGTCAACATGCCCTTGTTCTTCTTTGCCGAGCACTTCGAACACTCGTCGGCCGGTTGGGTCACCGATTTTGCCAACCCCGCCGAGATAAGAGTCGCGAACCCTGATTTCGTAATCGATCGCTGTTTTGATCGCCTTTTCGAGAGTCATTTGAGCCTCCGGAACATCACTGCCAAACTAATTTGTTCTTTTTCCAAGTCCAGGTCGGCCGATTGGCGGCGGACCACCCTGGCCTGTCCCTTAGGCGTGCTTCGCAAGGTAGCTGGCTACGCCTTCGGCGGTCGCCTTCATAGCGTCGTCGCCGTGACGCCAGTTGGCCGGGCACACTTCGCCGAATTGTTCCGTGAATTGCAGGGCGTCCAGCATGCGTAGCGCCTCGTCGACATTACGGCCGAGCGACAGGTCATTGATAACAGCATGCCGGATAATTCCCTCCTTGTCAATAAGGAAAAGACCGCGCAGGGCGACCGAGTCGTTCACCAGCACGCCGTAGTCACGGGAAATAGTCTTACTCAGATCGGCGACCAGTGGGTAGTTGATCTGGCCGATTCCGCCCTGGCTGGGCGGCGTGTTTTTCCACGCCCAGTGTGTGAAGTGAGAGTCCACCGACACGCCGATTACTTCCGCGTCCCTTTTGTGAAACTCCGGCAAAGCCTTGTTGAAGGCGATGATTTCCGACGGACACACAAAAGTGAAATCCAGCGGATAAAAAAAGAGGATAGCATACCTGCCCCGATAGTCAGATAGATTGAGTTCAGCAAACGAGTTGTCCGGCATTACGGCCTGCGCTTTGAAATCGGGGGCTGGTTTGGTCACGAGACATGACATTAGAGTCTCCTGGTTCAATGTTTCATTTCTCATATATTCACGATCTGATCATGCTTTCAGCAGTCTTTGTTCCGCCTGCGGAACCGGCTCGACAGTCCGGACAGATGCCATGAAACTCGACTTGAGGTTCCGAGACTTCCCATCCCGACGCAGAAACCATGTTCCCATCGATCTTCACAGCCACCGGAACATCCACATCCTCTATCCTTCCGCATTTCAGACAGCGAAGGTGGTAGTGGTTTTCCAGCGCGGCATCGAACCTGGTCTTCCGACCGGCACTCTCCAGCTTCTTCACTAAACCTTCTCGCTGCAGGATGTCCAGATTCCGATAGACTGTACCCAGGCTCAAGCGGGGAACGCTATGGCGGACAATCTGGTACAGCTCCGCAGCGGTAGCATGAGCCCGATCGTGCCGAAGCTCATCGAGTATGATCTTTCGCTGCAACGTGCTGCGCCGGGTGGTCATAGTCTACTTATATAATCCTTATTAGCAATCGTTACTGTTAATGTATGAACCAGATTGAATCGATATTGTTCCGGTGTCTCGGAAAAGAATTGAAGATCGCCGTATCTTCTTGTCCGAAAGAAGCTTGGCAACAGTTCTTGACAAAACCTCAACTCGTAATAGATTGCGATTGTAGTTTCGAGAATCGGCCTGGCTCGCCCAGGAAGTCCTTGCCCAAAGCGGTCTGGCCTGAGGTGGTAACTTGTACCCTCATTGTTTGGTTGCCTCAACTTGAGAGATCTTTTTTCAAGTTCGTACTTAAGCTGGGTCGGCGAAGTAACGGTATGACCGGGATGACCCTCAATCACGCACTGCTGATAATCGTCCGAAGAGCGCTGTCCACGGCACTTGTCCTGCTTTGTCTGGGCAGCGACGGAGTGATCGCAGTTGAGCTTTCAAAGCACGCATGTGAAAGCATCGTTCAGCGCGCGGTAGTGCGAGACAGATCTCCCGTTGTTCTGGCAGGCCCGGCCGTCGAGTTTCTGCGTCGTCGCGACAGTGCCCGGGCTCGGGTGTGGGTGTTCTTCACTGACAAAGGGTTTGCGGACAGCGCCGGATTCGTTTCGGCTGCTCGCAATGTCTCCTTGAGCGAACGTGCCCAGCGCCGTCGTTTGAAAGTCGGGCGCGCCGATGTTCTCTTTGCCGACTTGCCGGTGAGTCAATCCCACATGGAAGCCGTAGTTGCGCTGGGCGCTACTTTCCGTAGGTCCTCGCGTTGGCTGAACGCCGCTTCGTTTGACATCCCTTTCGAGAGATTGCCGGACGTGGCCGCGCTGCCGATCGTGGCCGAGATCTTACCAGTGGCTCGATTCCAATCACCCGAAGCAATCGATGGCACTGTAAGGACGACCGAAGGGTCTGAAGCTCTATCTCCGGAGACGCTCGACTATGGGCCCTCGCAATACCAGTCGTTTCTGATCAACGTTCCCGCCGCACATGCGCAGGGACTTAGTGGACAGGGAGTGACGCTGACAATCACTGACACCGGCTTCAGGAAGACACATGACGCGCTGAAGCAAAGCGTTTCAGACGGTCGTGTGCTGGCCGAGTATGATTTTGTCGAGAACGACTCTGTCACCACGATGGAAGTGGGTGACCCACCGACTCAGTGGGATCATGGCACTCTGGTCTGGTCCGTAGCTGGCGGATATGCTCCCGGTCGCCTGATTGGTCCGGCCTTTGGAGCGAACTTCATTCTGTGCAAGACCGAGGACATTAGCTCCGAGACGGCGGTCGAGGAGGACAACTGGGTGGCGGCGCTGGAGTTCGCTGACTCGGTCGGCACCGATGTCATATCAACTTCACTCAGTTACTCCGACTGGTACCAGTACGCCGACATGGACGGCCAGACTGCGGTGATCTCTCGCGCGGCAAGTACGTGCGACGCCTTGGGGATCGTCATGGTACCGGCGGCCGGCAATGGCGGTCCGGCATCCGGTTCGGTCCGGGCTCCGGCTGATGCCTTTGATATCCTGAGTGTTGGTGCTGTGGATCGCTCCGCGATATTAGCGGCGTTTTCATCACGCGGACCCACTTACGACGGACGCATCAAGCCGGAAGTGTGCGCTATGGGGGTCGATACATACGGAGCGGCAACCGGCAGCGACGGCACCTACCGCTACGCCAGTGGCACTTCACTGGCGGCGCCACTTGTTGCCGGAGCTGTGTGCCTCATTCTGGAAGCCAGACCTGATTTCACTCCGACGATGGTGCGTCGGGCTTTGCAGGGCACGGCAAGCCGGGCGTCGCAGCCGGGCAATGATTATGGCTGGGGCGTTATCGATGTCGGCAAGGCGCTTATTTGGCCGGTCAACTTCGGAGTTTCCCCCGCTGCCGGTCAAATGCCTTTGAATGTATCCTTTTCTAATACGTCGTGGCTTGGCGCTTCCGGGATTCTGTGGACTTTCGGAGATGGTTCAACATCGACCGAAACAAATCCAATCCATGTCTATGATAGGCCGGGTGTTTTCGACGTCACGCTTACTATTGGCACTGAGTTGGGTTCATTCACGCGTACAATTTCGCAGATGGTCTCGGCTCACTCGGACACTCTCGCGGTGCCGCACGTTCAGGCCGTATCTTCTTCCGGAGTAAGAATCGACGTCTACGCACACAACTACCTGCCTCTGAACAAGATTGAGATACCCTTTTCCTGGGAAGGCGAGCTTGAGATCGGCTATGATTCGTTTTCCACGGCCGGTCTTCGCACCGAGTACTTCTCGAATCAGGCTCTGGTGAGTTTTTCTAATGAGACGCGCTGCGCTGCAATTGTTCTGTCGAGTGCAGCTTCCAGCTCAGAACCGCTGCTGTCTCCGGGAACAGGACCCGTTGTCAGCCTTTATTTCTCTGTCCCAATTCTGCCATGGCCCGGTTTCAACCCGATCCGTCTGGTTAGCTACGGCAATTACGAACCGAGTTTTCGCTCCGGTTTGTTTGAGTATGTACCGGCATTGTCTGACGGGTCGATTCGCATCGGCTGTTGCCTGGGCAAAGTGGGGGATGTCAACCAGAGCGGAGGGGACGAGCCGACCATCAGCGATGTGTTTGCGCTGATAGATCATCTTTTCATCTCCGGTAGTCCTCTGGGGTGTATCGAGGAGGCCGACGTCAATCAGTCCGGCGGTGCGACGCCTACGAATGCTGATCTTACTATCGGGGACGTATCCCGACTGGTCGACCATCTCTTTGTTAGCGGGAAACCCTTAGTAGATTGTCCATGAGTCGGCAAAGCGGGCACAGGAGCATGCAGGAACGGAAGATTCTGTGGAGCCAATCCTGACTAAACTTCGAGGAAGCTGCATCATTGTTCTCTTGATCCTGGGCGGTCTCGTTCGGGGTGCCGAGGTCCCGCTTGGAACTCTGCCTGTATGGACGACTTCGGAGCAGAACATCTACTCCACCGGCATGATCTGGCGTGACTGTAATCGGGATGGCGTCATTGATGTCTTTTTCTCCAACGGGAATGATATTGTCAGGGCGGCTAACAACATCTACTTGTTTGGTCATGGCCCGTTCCCGACTTCGGCCTCCTGGTATTCAGCGAACCGCGAGTACTCCGGCCACTGCGCCGTAGGCGATATTGACGACAACGGTTATCCCGACCTGATCGTTTCCAATTACCTCGGCCTGGGTTTCGGATACCCAAATCGCAGTGATCTTTATTACAATAACAACGGGTTGCCGAACGCGTCTCCGGACTGGCAGACACCCGACAGTATTTTCTCGTTTTCCTGCGCACTTGGCGACATGGACAATGATGGCGATCTGGACATCGCCTTCGCTACCGGCGAGGGCTACTATCAGGACTATCAACAAAATCTGATCTACCGCAACGACAACGGTACCTTTGCCGAGACACCCCTCTGGACCTCGGCTGATGCCGGCGCGGCTCTGGACGTGACCTGGGGGGACGTTGACAATGATGGCGATCTGGATTTGGCGTTCACATATGATGCCGCGGCGACCGCCGTCTACTACAACGACAACGGTATTGTCGAGACTACACCTTCATGGAGAGCAGCTACCGTTGAGTCAGGAAACACGCTCCTTTTTGGAGATGTCAACGGCGATGGCTGGCTCGATCTGGTTGTTGCTTACAACAACCAGCTTGGGGGACAGGGTCGTTTCAGAGTGTACTTTAACGATGGCACAGGCAGATTGAATACCACTCATGGCTGGCAGTCTCAAGATGGCGGCAACGGATCGGCTATTGCGTTGTATGACTATGACAATGATGGCGACGATGATCTGGCTGCCGGAAGGTGGTTCAGTCGTCTGTGGGTTTACGAGAACCTCGGCACGACATTTTCCGTGGCGCCGGTCTGGAGCAACGGTATCGACGTAGTTACCGAGGAATTGGCTTGGGTGGATATCGACGGCCAGGGCGTGATTCCAATGGCCGATACGTTCGTAGTTGATGGGGCGAGAAAGCTGTTCTACACGACTCGTCATCCACTTTATGAGATCGATTCGGTTAAAGTTGATGGGGCCTGGCTCGACTATCCTGATTTCTGCTATGACCTGGTGTCGGGGTGGTTGTCGTTGGCTGAACCACCTATGACTGAAGTGGTTTGTTACTATCGCTACTCCTATGCTAATGATCTGGCTGTGAGCAACTGGGGAGGGGCGAACATGGTGTTTGCCAATCGTACCCCGCCGCCGGTCAATGTCATGGCTGACAACTCATTCGGACCCGCTCCCTTGATGGTTCAGTTTCACGACTATTCGGCCGGGGCTTATGCCTGGCTGTGGAACTTCGGTGACGGTGCTACGTCGCAGGAACAGAACCCTCAACACAGCTATGGAACGCCGGGCTACTACGACGTCGAGATTTCGGTGACAACATCCGAGAGGACCTTTCATCGGCTTGTGGGAGGAATGGTCTCAGCCTATGCTGATACGCTCACAATAGACTCCGCCCGCCTCGTCGACGGAAGAGTACGAGTCGATGTTCTTCTGCACAATTATCTGCCGGTTTCCGAGATTACGATCCCGTACAGTTGGGCGGGAACGTTTGATCTGCAACAGGACTCTATATCGGTCACCGGGCTTCGCACACAGTATTTTTCCAATGTGAACCTGCTTAGTTGGAATGGCGACACCAGGGAGGCCACGGTTCGTTTGGGTGTAGGAAACGGCCCGTTTCTGGAGCCGGGAGAAGGCTCCGTGCTTTCGATCTTCTTCACTAATGTCGGAGAAAGCGTGTCGGGCAGCAGTCCGATCAGACTCGTGAGCGGCACGAGCTATGATCCGGAATTGATTTCGCATGCCGGCGCCTATCGGCCGGAGACAATCGATGGTCTGGTGTACGATGATTGCTGCGTGGGACGAGTGGGTGACGCCAACGGATTCGATGGTGACGAGCCTACGATCGGTGACATAAGTATCCTCATCTTTGCGAAATACATCAGAGGCCGATGCGACGGTGTGATCGAGTGCATCGAAGAAGGTGATGTCAACCAGTCCGGCGGCGCCATGCCTGACTGTCGCGATATCACAATTAGTGATATCATGAGACTGGTCGACTACCTGTTCATTACCGGCCACTCAGCCGGATTGCCGAGTTGTTTGTAAGGGGGATACCCTGTTTGATCTGCATTGCAACTGGTAGCGCCGCCGGACATAGTTGCCCGGCGGCACCTTCACAAATTTCAGTCATTGAACTCAAAGCAGGGCAAAGGCAACGGCCTGCCAGAGATAAACAGGTGATCGATTAGCGTTTGTATGTCGCTCATCGCAACTTGGCCATCACAGTTAACATCTCCCAGGAGTGAATCAGGCCACGGAGCCGGACCGCCCTGGTATTTGTATGCAACCAGGTACGCCACGTCAACTATTGAGATACTGCCGTTATTGTTGGCGTCACCGCGGGCGATGGATAGAATCGCGCGGAAGGCATCCACCCGGCCGTAGCCAAAGTTATTGTTCGGCACAGGGCTTCCCAAATGCTTGGCAGACTTGCACAGAATATCATATACGTTGTAGTCCGAACTGGAATCTGACGTGGTATCGCGCGCCATGAGATTAGGGTTTCGTGCGAGCAGCAAAGCCGCTGCACCGGCAACTACGGGACAAGCGGCGGAAGTGCCACCCATACGGCAGTTGTAGTCGACGTTGTTATAACCGTAGAGCGCGGTATGGCAATCCCAGGTGATCGGCCACTTCGGGTCGTTCTCCTTGTAGTGGGGATTAAAGCCCTTTTCACCCATCTGATCTATAGTCCAGACGTCTCCATAACCACCGGTATAACCGCTCGGCGCCACCAGATCAAGAGCTGGGCCACGCTGGGTATAGTCAAGAAGGTTGTCAAGGGTGTCGACAGAACCGACTGCCATCACGTAGGGCAAATACGCCGGGTATCCAACATTGTACCAAATGGTACCCCTATTACCAGAAGCGAATATAACCGGACATCCTTTGCCGCTGCGTCCTTGCGTTGCTGCATTCAACAAAGCCTCGCTAAGAACTGAAGCGCCACTCGGTGTCGTGGGCCAGCCCCAACTGTTAGAAAGAACCTGTGCCCCATTTTGCCATGCCCACGAAATCGCCTCCGCATCATCCGCTGTTGTGATGGAAGCACCACCTTCTTCATCAGGAAATATCTTAACCGGCAGCACCCTTACGGCAGGGTCCATGCCGATAATACCGTCCCAATACCAGGATGCCGTAGCAGAATCTGTTTCGTGGGTGGCAGCAATTATTCCGGCACAAGCCATACCGTGGGCGGTTGAATCACCTGGACTTGGATCGTTGTCACGCATGTTTGCCGTGTCCCCTGTGCAAAAATCATAACCCGGGAGGACTCTTGAAGATGGCAGGTCGTAGTCGTGGCTTGTGACACCATCGTCGATTACTGCGACGACAATACTATCCGTTGAACCAAGAAGTCCTGCAAAATCCCAGACCGAAGCCTGATTTATCCTGCCTATTACCTTCTTGATGTGGTTTTGGAGCGGATAGCAATCGTCCCAGACTCGGTACGAACATAGTTCTTTCCGGGGTATGAAATTCGGTTCGGCCCAGCGTGTGTTCGACAGGTCGTGAAACGCGTTTGTAACGTCAAGCAAGCCGCGTCCCGATCCGGGCGTGTTTCTTAGTACGAAGACATTGTGCATTCCTATTAACTCACGGTCCACAATCACGCCCAAATTCGTGGCTACTCCTTCAATTTGTACATCAGTCATACTGCTGTCGAAAGCGACAATGAAACTCTCCCCGACCACGAAGGAAGAGTCTTGTTCATCCACGTAATATGGTTCGACCAAGTCAACACCGTCAGTCGCTCTCAATTGAGTTAGAAGTGGTCCCAATTCAGATGGCGTATTCAATTCGAAGACATCGAATCCGTCAAACACTCGCCTATCCGATAGCCTTACTCCTATTGCCGGATAAGAACCAAGCAGGGTAGTAATGTCATCCCAGCTCAATTGGGCTTCGAACTTGATGACTACTCTCGTGGAATCGATTCTTAAATTCACGATTCCTTCCGGTCCGTACCAGAATTGCGCCTTTGCAGTCTGGCTCGCGCCCATCGCAAGCACTCCACCGATAATGAACATTCGCCATGATCGCATAATCCCTCCATTTGCCAAAGTTACTTTCCGTTTTGACAGGTCAGATAATGGAAACCTGCCCCAATCCAACATTCCACGGCTACAGTATCTCTTTTGAGACAATCGTAAATGACAAGTCGGTTAAGTCCGGTGAACTCACTGACAGCCAGCAAACGTCCGTCGGGTATCATAACAATGTTATCGCCTATGATGCCCGTCGAAATATCCAACCCGCAGTATGTGCTCCAGTATAACAGCGAATCGATCTTTGCCTCCCTCAGCGAGAACCTCGCGAAGGTGTATACCGGAGGAGAACCAATAAGTATGCTCCCCGGCCCGGTAAAGTAAACATACTGATTATCTCTCGAAACTACCATATCGCCGCACCCTGGGATCACCAGGTCTCGAAAGAACAGACTATCACCCGCTACGTCAAACACATCGAATAGCATGTCGCAGTCCCCGATGTCACGAAACATGAATAGATAGCGTTCATCGATAGACGGTACTACGCTCGCAATGCGATAACCATCGGGGACACAGATGTAGTCTACCTTGAACTCGTTCTCCAGATCGAGCCGGTAGACAGAGCAGCATGTCGAAGTCGGGCCGGGAGCATAGTACCTCTTGCCATTGGCACTGAATACCCCGTTGTTCATTGTCAGAGTGTCCAAAAATAGCAACGAGTAATCGCAAGCTGACAGAACCCGCAAGCTGCCCCCATGCAACGCGAGGTATCGATCGTCTGGCGAAACAGCCAGCCCCCAAAGCCCAGGATATGGCAGATCTGCAATTGTGTACCAATCTGTTGTGCTTATAACACTGATCTTTTCGCTGTATCTCACAAAAAGGCGTTTCCCGTCCGCAGAAGCTTTCATGTCCCAGATACGGTCAGCTGGAATATTGAATGTGTCAAGTCTTCTCGATAGAGTGTGGTAAGCATAGCATGTGGGACCGTACCCGGTATTATTCCAGTAAAGCACATAGTCTTTTGGCTTATAAGGCTTCGGTCCGGTAGGATTCTCGTCACACCCGAACTGCCAAAGACAAGCCGCACCGATAGCCGCTGCCACGGTAACTACCACTAAACCCTTTGCAACTCGCATATGTCAACTCCCTATAGGGAAGAACCCCTGAGTTTCTGCTTCAAAGACGATCAGCATGGCGGCTTTGTCAAGCACTTTCTGGGTTTCCGGTCCGGTAGGAAAAACGGATTGGGAAGCACCCATCTTCTGATGATATTCTCTCAGTAACAGCGCCAGCATCACCACTGTCACTGCTTTCCGCATACTGCCCTCCTGTTTGTTGAGTCTGGTTCTTTATCTCATTTGTTGTACCGTTATGTTCCCAAACCAGTGATTCGCGCCGAAATCATGGAGATAGACGGCCTCGCGCTTGAACAGATCATATAGAATCAGGACGTGGGGTCCCAAGGGAGCATCAATGGCCACCAGCCAGCGATTGTCCGGCGTCACTACCATTTCTCCTACACCCGCTGCCCACACTTGGAGAGAATCAAGGATGTGATCAATATGCATGGTATCACAGATGCGATTGGCTCTCACATCAAATACATAAAGATCAGTGGTCCCGAGTTCGCCGAATGGAGTCGATGGATTTCCAAAGAAACCGTATCTGCCATCGGGAGTCATTCCCAAATACCCCAGACCAGGCCAGACTGTGATGTCAAACAGGACCGAATCTCGGGCGATGTCGTAGGATAAGAAGTGCCAGAGAAGGCAGAGCAATAACTTGTTGCTGTCAGGTGTAGGTATCATATGTGTGACGGGGGTGGGGAACTTCTTGTGGTGGGTTGTTGGAGTGGAATCGAGTGTGGTCACCCAGAAGAGCCAGGACGAATCTGACTCGCTGGCATAGAAAGTTCGGCTGTCTTTGGTAAACACTCCCTCATACAGTCCGGTGGTGTCGGCATAAACAACTGTCCAATCAGTGGTCCTAAGGATATTGAAATCACTTCCCATGATGGCCAACAGATAGTTGTCAGGGGAAATGGCCACCTGGCCGCCGTACGGTAGCTCAGCTACTAAACGCAGCGAGTCGGCGGTAAGCACGAGAACACGCTCCATCTGGAAGAAATACAACAGCCGCCCGTCTGCGGATACCGTGACACTTCGCATTTCACCCTCGAACGGCACGACCATGGAATCGAGCTTCCGTGTGAGCGGGTGAAATATCCAGAGGGTGGAATTGACCTGATTACAGAAGTATACCGGGTAGTCCTTTGGCTCCGACGGGTCCGGTTTGGTGGGGTGCTTGTCGCACCCGAACTGCCAGAGACTAACCACACCGATGGCCGCTGCCACAGCTACTACCACTAAACCCTTTGCAACTCGCATATGTCAACTCCCGTCAGGGTAGAACCCTTGAGTTTCTGCTTCAAAGACGACGAGCATGCCGGTTTTGTCAAGGAAGATCTTGTGTTCCAAGTCACTGGATTCTGATTTGGTTTCCCGTTCGATTCTGGTTGCATGGCTTGCCGGTGGGGGTTACTATACCCCACACGACACATATTGTAACGCTTTTCATACTCCCTCCAATGGTCAACAGTTTATCTCGCATTCTGGCACGTTACGTACCAGAAACCCTTTATCTCAGGTGAACATAGCACCTTCGCCGTATCATCAAGCTGACAATCGTACAGGGTCAACCGAACGTGCGGGTCCGCATCAACCGTGGCGAGGAATCGGCCGTCCGGGGTGATTGCAAGATCGCTCCCTATCGCACCACTGGGCAAATCGGAACCGCAGATGCTCCAGAAGACAAGGGAGTCCACTGTGCGGTCTTCAATGCTGTACCGGGCGATAGAATAAGCAGGCGGCGGCCAACCGTGCAAATCACCAGGACCGGTGAAAAAGACATACCGATTATCCGGCGATACCACCATGTCTCCACATCCGGGTGCCACCAGATCCCTAAAGACCAGACTGTCGCCCGCCACGTCGAACACGTCGAACAACATATTGCAGCTGCCAAGCGAACGAAACATGAACAGCAGCTTTTCATCTATGGAGGGAACAACCCTGGAGATGGGAATATCATCCGGCACACAGATGAAATCCGATTGAAAACCATTCCTAAGATCGAGACGGTACACTAAACGGCAGGGCGAAGCTGGCCCGAAAGCGTACAACGTATGTCCGTTGGCGCTGAAAGCAGTCCTCCAGAAGGCAAGCGTGTCTTCAAAAACTACGGAATAATCCCGAGTGGAGAGAATTCGGAGATTTCCGCTATGCACAGCTATGTAGCGGTTATCCGGAGAAACTGTTACCCCGTACCCACCGGAATAAGGCAAGTCGACCAGCGGCCTGTGATCTACAGTGCTTATCACTCTGGTCTTATCGCTGTAGCTTATGTACAGTCGGCGACCATCGGCCGAAGTGTTCATATCGTAGACGCGCGTACCCGGTACATAGAACGTGTCCAGTCGTTGCGAAAGAGTATGATAGGCAAAGAACGCAGAATCGTCACGGTTCCGACTCCAGTAGAGCACATAGTCTTTTGGCTTATAAGGCTTCGGTCCGGTCGGATTCTCATCACACCCGAACTGCCAGAGACTAACCACACCGATGGCCGCTGCCACAGCTACTACCACTAAACCCTTCGCGATCTGCATATGTCAACTCCCGTCAGGGTAGAACCCTTGAGTTTCTGCTTCAAAGACGACGAGCATGCCGGTTTTGTCAAGAGAAATCCAGAACTGCTGTAATCTCGCAGGTTCTGTCTTGACAACCGGGCGGGGTGATGCTATATTCAACGTAGTTAACTTGTGACCTAACAAAGAGTTGCCAATGATATCCATTCTCCACTTACTTCTCTCGCGATCTCAGTTGAGTGTGCGTCTGCTCAGTCTATGCATACTGGCGTTTCTGGTTCTGATTGCCGGTTTCCCCGAAGCCGCTCTGGCCCAGCTTGACCGTGCCGCAATTGCCGAAATGCAAACGCAGGCTTCAAGTGAAGGGTGGACATTTGAAGTGGGTGAAAACGAGGCCACGAAATACCCCTTGGAGCAACTCTGCGGTCTCAAGGAACCTGAGGGATGGCGCACCAGAGCGAACTTCAATCAGATGACGGCAACTTCTTCCAACGCAGTATTGCCATCAGCTTTTGACTGGCGGACATACAACGGCTGTACCCCCATCAGAAACCAGGGAGGCTGTGGCAGTTGCTGGGCATTCTCCACCGTGGGTGCGCTGGAATGCGCTATCAAGATCAGAGACGGGAAATCTGTTGACCTGTCCGAGCAGTGGCTCTTAAGCTGCAATCAGGCCGGCTGGGATTGTGACGGTGGCTGGTACGCCCACTCATACCACGGCTTGCTTGCCGACGGTTGCAACGGCACCGGCGCTGTGCTCGAATCCGATTTTCCGTACGCCGCATGGGAAGTACCGTGCGCGTGTCCGTACCCGCATCATTACTCCATCGACAATTGGGCTTATATCGGCGGTAACAACTCGGTTACAGGTGTTGAAGCGATGAAGCGGGCTATACTCGAATATGGTCCCATCTCAGTTGCGGTCTATGTCAACAGTGCTTTCCAGGCCTATCGGAGCGGGATATTCAATTACTCTACCAATGGCATTATCAACCATGCGGTTGTCCTGGTGGGTTGGGATGACTCGCAGGGTTCAAACGGAGTATGGATAATGCGCAACTCCTGGGGTTCGGGTTGGGGCGAGAGCGGGTACATGCGTATTGCCTACAGTTGCTGCCAGATCGGATACGCCGCCTGCTATGTTGATTATCGTCCGGTCCGAATCACGGGTCAGAATAATTTCGGTTCGGCACCCCTGGCGGTTGATTTTCAATCCGAAGTGATAGGCTCAACGGCGACAGGTTTTACCTGGGAGTTTGGGGACGGCGGGATATCGCATGACGCCAACCCGACATACATCTATAACACTCCCGGTTGTTATACGGTCAAACTGACCGTGAATACCCCGGACGGTGACCTGTACAAGCTCAGTCCTAACCTGGTTTCAGCTCATGCTGACACGCTGCGCGGCATTGCTACGCAAATCGATTCAGGCGGCTCAGAGCGCATGGATTTATCCGTCAGGAATTCCCTGCCGCTTGACAACATAACTATTCCATTTTCATGGGACGGCCCGTTTCATCTCAGTTATGACTCGTCCAGCTTGACTGGTACGCGTGCAGCTTATTTCGGTGAGATTACTACGGTCAGCGTAGACATCGCGAATAGTCGCGCTGCAATTATGCTTCAACGGGGAACCAAGCGGCCACTGGCGGCAGGAAACGGGGTTGTGGCGTCTTTGTGGTTCACCGTCGCCTCAGGTCTGGCAGGAGTCAATCCGGTAAACTTTATTTCGTACGGACTTTACGCTCCTTTGCTTGAGAGCGGTACCACCGCCTACGAGCCTGTTCTTGAGGCGGGCTATTTCTTTCGAGACGTTTCCATTGGATGTTGCACTGGTAAAGTTGGGGACGTCAACCAAAGCGGAGGTGACGAGCCGACCATCAGCGATGTTTCCGCCCTGGTAGATCATCTTTTCATCACCCGTAGATCTCTTGGGTGCATCGAGGAGGCTGATGTCAATCAGTCCGGCGGTGCGATGCCTTCGGAAAACGCTCTTACCATCAGCGACGTTTCACGACTGGTTGACCATCTCTTCATTAGCGGGCAACCCCTCTTGAATTGTCTCTGAACGGCGACCCCGCGATCCGTCTCAGTTCAGGTTTTCGAACATTCTCTCCCACGATTCGCACTGGCTTATGTGGGAGTACTTCATTACCGCCTCTTCTTGAGCAGAGGCGCCCATTCTGAGAGCCTGATCACGATTCTCCAGCAGGGTTGTCAATGCGTTTGCGAGGGCGTCGACGTCACGTGGGGCGACGAGGAAGCCATTCCGGCCATGATCGATAAGGCTGATAGTGCCGCCGTCGTTGGTACCGATCACCGGTAATCCGGATACCAGAGCTTCGACCGTCACCATCCCGTAACACTCCGATTTGGACGCCAGCACAAATACGTCGAGCGCCGCATAGGCCCATTCGACATTCGCCTGGTGAGGGAAAAAATGGACGTAGTCGTTCATGCGGAGTTCGTCAACCAGTTGGTGGATCTCCAGGGCATACGCGTCGCCTTCAGCAAAGCTCTGATCTCCGATCAAGAGCAGGTGCAGGCGATGCCCTGACCGGTTCAGTGTGGCCATCGCCTTTATCGCTATGTCCTGACCCTTCTTTGGGTCCAGCCGTCCAATCAGCCCGGCCACCCAGGCATCGGGGGGCAGGGCAAAGCGCTTTCGGGCGGCTTCTCGGGAAGGTCTTCCTTCAGTGAAACGCCCGATTTCCAACCCATGCGGAATAATGTGCAGGTGTTCCGGAAGCACACTGGTTTTTTCCCTCACGCGCTCGGCCAGCCAGGCTACCGGAGTAACAAAGGCGTCGATTCGGCGATACAACCAGCTATGATAGGGGTCCTTCTTGTTCTTACCAATATGCATGTGCTGGCAGAAGATCAAGCGGGTGTTTCCTCTGGCAAAATGCCGGGCCATCACTCCCAGAAACAGATCGGGACTGCGATGCACAATCAATCTCTGCACGTTGTCTTGTCGCACCAAACGCGATAGGCGCCAGGCGTTCAGGAAATCACCGAAGCGTCGACGTGATACTACTGGCCGGACCAGTAGGCCCGCATCAGACGCCTGCCGGTAAATCCTGGTGGCCGGATCGCCGTAGAAGACTACTTCCCAGCCGCGAGCTTGCATCCAGCGCAGAAAGTGAAGGATGTTCATTTCCAAACCGCCCCAAGAGGGGGAGGAACAGTAGGAGGCGATGCGATATTGGCCGGGCTTCATAAGGGCATCAATATAGTCGACCTCGCATGTACGCCAAACCCTTTATGGGCAATCTGACGTAATCTCCAAATGTAACCGCGTAGTCTATTTTGGGGAACCTTTCTTGCCGCCCAGACATTATGAATTATACAATAGCAGCAGTGCAGGAGTGTTGAACAGCGAAACTAAACAAAAGGAGAATATCAATATGGCACACACACTTCCAAGACTGCCCTACGCTTATGACGCGCTGGAGCCGTACGTCGACACTCAGACCATGGAAATCCATCACTCCAAGCACCATCAAACCTATGTCACCAAGCTGGACGCGGCTCTCAAGGGACATACCGAGTTGGAGTCCCGGTCGGCCGAGGAACTTATCTCCGATCTTTCAGCCATTCCGGAGAGCATCCGGACCGCTGTCCGAAATCATGGCGGCGGTACGGCCAACCACAATTTCTTCTGGCAGATTCTGGCTCGGGGGAAGTCTTTTGGTGGCCCGGTTGCCGACAGCATCAAGCGTCGTTTTGGCGGATTTGACCCGTTTAAGGAGCAGTTTTCTACTGCCGCGGCAAACCTGTTCGGAAGCGGTTGGGCTTGGCTGGTTCTGGCAGACGGCGAATTGCAGATCATGACTACGCCCAACCAGGATTCGCCGCTTTCATTGGGCAAAAAGCCGATTATCGTTCTGGACGTTTGGGAACATGCCTACTACTTGAAGTACCAGAACCGCCGACCGGATTACATCGAGGTCTTTTTCCATATCCTCAATTGGGATAAGGCCAATGACTTATATGCAGCAGCAATCAAATAGCAGATTGCAATCCGGGGCCGGCGGCCAGTTGGATCGCCTCCCCTTTCTCAGCTTTGGAACACCGACTACAGCTACATCCTCGGTCGACTTTGTCGACTGTAGTAGTGTAGGATTATGACTCGTGCAGGATTGAGATGTATCGAATAGAAAAAGCAAATTGGGGCTATCGCCTGACGTTTGGCGGTTCCTGCACAGTTGAAGAAATCGCGGAATGGCTCGAAGAGTCGCAGAAGATTCTTGCCGACCAGGAAGAAGAGTTCTTTGTCTTTGTGGATATGCGCACCATCATACCGCTCAGCAGGGAAGCGCAGGTGCACATTCAGGAGGGGCAAAAACTCTATAAGCAGCGCGGAATGCTCCGCTCAGTCGTGATTCTCAGCAGCCCGGTTGTGGCCGCTCAGTTCCAACGCATCGCCGGCGAAACCGGTATTGGTCGATGGGAACGTTATCTTGACGCTTCAACCGTGTCGGATTGGGAAGAGGTCGGCATGGATTGGCTGCTCAAAGCAGTTGATCCGGAAAAGACCGCTCACGATTCAGAGAGTTCATAGCCGCGACCGCGGGCTGCCCGTTAGGCTAGCGCCGTTGGGCGCGAAAGTCTATCATGCCCGAAAAGTCCGTCAGCGCCACTCTTATCCGCCAGTAACCGGCAGTTCCTGACATGGTCGTAAAGCTACCATTCTGTTTCATGTCTGTCTGATAAATCTGTAACTGGGAGTTGTCTTCGATCACGATGGCAACCTGGCCGCCCTTGATCGATGCCGACTGGTCGATATTGGCCGACATTCCCTCCATTGGCCAATAGTACACCAGAAGGGTGTCGTGATTCTTGACATCGCTCATCTGCAGGTGAAAGTTGTCTTTAACGTTGACTACCTGCGGGATGTGAGACGAAGCCGGGTTCTTGTGACACCCGGGGAGGAACATGGTGATGCCGGCCACGAGGGCGGCTATGAACAACAGTGTCACTCGCATATGCCAATTATACACCGTTCGTTTTCCAATCCCCACGCTATTTTTTTGGGTCGTGAGGAAACTATGACCTGAGAATGGTTCTTTAGCGAAAGAAGAAAAGTGTTTTGCCAAGGACTCAGGTACGCCTCAATAGGGCTACCGGACGGGTGATTTCGGAACTGCTGTCAATCGGCCGAGTCAGGTTCCATTCTCTCCACCAGCCGACAAACTCAAAATCGGGACGGGATTTTACAAAATTCAGGAACTCCCGGGGGAAGATGGCCCGGTTGCGCTCGGTCATCTGCAAATTGCGACGATGTCCCCGGTCGTTAACATCGAGCGTCCAGACCTCTTCGTACATCTGTTCCCTGGGGTCGATCAGGCGGATATTGAAGCGGGACTCGACCGTAACGCCGTCCCGCTCCCAGGCGACCAAGTTGGTATCCGCGTATTTCATCGGGTCATCGAATTGGACGCACCAATCCAGAAAATATAGCCCACCCGGATTCAGAGCTTGAGCCATGGAATCGAAATGCGAGTTGAGTTCTTTTACACTATTCAGATACAGAGAACCCAGCATGACAAAGGCGAAATCGACTTTGCAGGGCGTCTTGAAACAGACCATGTCGCCTTCCAGAAACTCCGGCCGCGGTTGCAGATGCCGCCATTTGTCGACAGCATAGTCAAGCATGTTGCGGTTGTTGTCCAGGCCGAGGTAGCGGTATCCCCGCCTGACCAGTTCTTCGGCGTGGGGAGCAAAGCCACAAGCAACCTCGAAAACTCGCCTGCTTTCAATCTTCGAAAAGCGCTCCATGCATTCCTGCATGAAAGCAGCCTCCCTTGGAATGTCTCGAAACGAGAACGCAATCTCATAGTACTGCGGATAATCGTAGATCATGCTTACTCACTGCTTTGGCCGCTCTCTATATCTATAACGGCGGTTCTAACCGGCATTCCATCTATGAGGCCTTACTCGGGGAGGGTAGAAGGTGTAATTGTATGAATCTTGCATAGGAGGCGGGATAGTCGAAAAGCAGTCCCAGGGTTGGTCCCGGTTCAAGCAGAAAGAAGAAATAGACGCCGCTTAACAGGGTTTATCGGGCGGTTGGAACGGCTCAGTACCTCGATTCAGCCCCGCCATATGTTTGGTTGCCAACCGCTTGCAGGGCTGTTATCTTGCAACGCCCGAGGAATCATGCGGAGCCATGTTTTCGGCCGGGCTGAAATGAGGAAGGCTTGATCGACGAGGAATCCACCATAATAGCCGCAGCCCTGAGTGGCAACCAAAAGGCGTATGCCCGGTTAGTGGAAACCCACCGAGTCGCTGTCTTCCATATCGTTAACCGGATTGTACACAACGATGAAGCTGCCCGTGATCTGGTCCAGGAGACGTTCATGAAGGCTTTCACTTCGCTCGGTTCCTATCGGTCGGAGTTCCGCTTTTCGACGTGGCTGTACAAGATCGCGGCCAATTCGTCGATTGACTATCTGCGCAAGAAACGTATCCATGCCCTGTCGCTGGATGCCCCGATGGAGACCAGTGACGGCCAGATCGAGATTGAAGTCCCAGACGAAACCCACAACCCTGAGATGCAGTTAGTTCGAAAACAACAGCGTTTCTCGATCGATGAGGCGATCAATTCGTTGCCGCCCAAGTACCGCGAAGTGATCGAGTTGCGGCACAAAGACGATAAACCGTACGAGGAAATAGCCGACTTACTAGGTATACCGATCGGGACGGTCAAGGCTCGTATCTTCAGAGCGCGCGAGCTTCTCAAACAGAAGCTCAAGAACCTCTGATGGCCAGAAACGTCCCGCAAGGACCAGCACATGCGCAACAGTGGAATTACACTCGCGATCTGCCTTGTTATGTTCACAACTCCGTCTGTCCCGGCCAAGGAGTTTGACTTCGACTATCAGAAAGTCGTCGCCACGGGACCGGAAGCCGAAGTTACGTTGAACTATGTCAGTGGTAACCTGACGGTAATCGGCGGCGATGATGACAAGGTGATTATCGAAGCCCACAAGCGAGTCAGCGCGGTCAGCATGGACGAGGCCCAGGTAGCCGCGGACCATATCGAAATCAAAGTCGATCAGCGTGAAAAGCGGGTCGATATCGTGACCAACTATTTGCGCATGAGAAACCGTTCCGAGTCCTTCTGGAAGAAAGTGCTGGGCGCCGGTGGCGAAGACTCGTACGGCGAAGTGGATTGGATTATCCAGGTGCCCCAACACTGCAAGATGACAGTGGTCAATATCAACGGCAAGATCGAGATCAATCATTTGATCGGCGGAGTGGAGATCCGCAGTTCCGCTTCCGAAGTTACTCTGACGAGTATCGAAGGATCGGTCCGGGTCGAAAATACTTCGGGCTCAGTCACGGGGGAACTTCTTTTCGGTCCGATCGACATCCGTCAGGCGGGAGGCCGGATCGACCTAAAGTTTCTCGAAGGCGACGTTCGTATCAAGTCCTCGACCGCCGACATCAGTATCAGTCAGGACAACGGCTCGCTGGACCTGACGACCGCATCGGGTAATGTTGATATTCAAACCAACCTTGATAGCTCGCGCGACTATTTCGTGACCACAGAGAGTGGGCATATTCGCTTGATGATTCCGGAAACATCTTCGGGCGACTTACGAATAAAATGCCAGACGGGCGACATTAAGACCGAGATCCCGATTACGATCAAGTCGATGTCGCACAAACAGGTTGAGGGCACGTTCGGTTTCGGCGGCGCAAAGATAAACTTGACATCGGTTTCCGGTGATGTGACTGTTGCACAATTTTAATACCCGTTTACACATAGGAATCGTGTAGACATGAAGCTCGTTTCGAGCAAGTTCACTGCGATTGCGATACTAGCGGCGATGTGCGCCCCGGCGTTCTCGACGCGGGCGCAGGAGGATTCGTCTGAAATCTCAGCGATGGCTGAGCGCCAGTCTGCTCCAACCCAAACTGACTCTGCCAAATCACATGTATTCGTCGAAATCGAACTGACCAACGAGGGGGTGGTCGCATACGACAGCGCCGGGGATCGTTGGACATACGACTTCGAGGCTCTCAGTTTTGTTCCGGCCCAGGCCGGCGCGGCTCGCGAATCCGTTGATCGTGAAGGTGGCGGACGGCGAGAAAGAGTAGAACCGGTTGAAATCCGCTGTACCGAAGAAAAGATTGTGGACTATCCGTCGCTGACGGCCGTGAATATCGGGCACGACGAATACGTCAATGGTGACATCAAATCGTATGGCCGGGTTACGGTTAAGGGTTGGGTTAAAGGAAGCATTCAGTCTTTCAATAAGGCCGTCCTGATCACATCGACAGGCCAGGTCGATGGCAACGTCAAAGCGCCGGATGTGGTGGTCAAGGATGGCGGTGTTGTTAAAGGGACAATTGTCGAGACGCCGCCATATGAGATTCCGGTTGAAGTCATCAAGACCGGGTTGTCTTCTGCCGGCATCTGGGTAGTATTCGGCTTCACGTTGGCTTTGTCGCTTACTGTCTTTCTGATATCGGCTCTCGCGCCATCGCGTGTAGCCAGCGTAACTGCATGCGTGGTCGATTATCCGCTGAAGTCATCGTTGATTGGTTTGCTGTTTGTGTTTCTGATCCCCGTGATAATCGTGCTGGTGATCCTGACCGTGATAGGGGTGCTGGTCGTCTGGCTGGTTCCAATAGCCTATTTCATTGCTTTCGCTCTGGGCGTATGTGCGACCAGCGCGCAGCTTCTTGCCGTTGTGATGCGCCGCCTGGGCAAGTTGAACCCAGGAATGCCGACGGCCTCGATTGTTGGAATTGCCTTCTACATGGGACTTTGGACTCTCGTGGCACTGGCTT
>Ga0315278_10000052_pt1 | contig 92975 bp, 75 predicted proteins | sample YL17G06_0_MG_FD_203880 | JGI IMG/M metagenome (GOLD analysis project Ga0315278, IMG submission 203880) | Sediment microbial communities from Yellowstone Lake, YNP, Wyoming, USA - YL17G06_0 | ecosystem: Environmental > Aquatic > Freshwater > Lake > Sediment | place: USA: Wyoming | collected... | reverse complement strand
GACAAAAAAGAGCGGCTTGCTTTTCTGAGAAAAATCGGCTATAAACGCGGCTGAAGCCCCGCCAGTTTCTCGGCGACACTGTGATGTCGACCATTACCCTCTTGACTCCGGCGGCGAATTGTCTGACCATACCGGCTCATTAACTGGAAAGGCTTCTTATGCGCTTTGAATTGGAACGTTCAGACACGGAAAAGCTGGTAATCGAAAGCAGCAACTACAAAGGCCATGACCTGGTGGCGTTGCGGATATATTTCCTGAGCAAGGAAGACGAATGGCTGCCTACCAAGAAGGGGGTCACTTTTCGCCGCGAGCAGTTGGACGAGGTTCTTGGTTTTCTCAATCAGATCAAGAGCGAGTAGGTTGGTTGTAGAACTCCGTACCCCACCTAACAGGTGGGATTTGACGCCATGGCAGCGAAGCTCCTATTGTGAATTCCCACCCGTTGGGTGGGGTACAATTGTGCTCACAGTGTCGGCGCATCGAAAGCGCTGGGTCACGCCTGTCAAACTAAGACAGCCAAGTCCAGGCTCTGATGATCTTCACTACTGACAAAAAGCGTCTGCTCAGGCACTTCCGGAAAGATCCAACATTGTTCGCCTATCATATCGGTGATCTCGACGACTTCTTCTTTCGCGATTGCCTCTGGCCGGCGGTCTTTGATGCGCGGGGCGACATTGATGATGTTCTTCTCACCTATACCGGCGGCGATACGCCCACACTCCTCGCGTTCGCGCTGAACGACCGGTATGATCAACTGTTGCGCGAATATCTCCCGATAGCGCCGAAGAAGTTCTTCTGTCATTTCCAGAAGCAGCACCGTGCGATCCTGCGCGAATTCGCGCGCGAAACTCCGCTCGGCACACACCTCAAGATGAAATTAGACCACGCGCAATTTGCGCAGCAAAGTAGGGCGGGACCCCGCCGCGGCGGGTGGTCCCGACAATCTTCTCTTGAAAACACCGTTGTCCGCCTCGACCCATCTCATGAATCACAACTGCATGCTCTTTACGCGGCGGCCTACCCGGACAGCTACTTCACGCCCCGCATGCTCCCGACCGGCAAGTTCTTCGGCTGTACAGACCATGGCGAGATTGTCGCCGTGGCTGGTGTGCACGTGGTGTCGGACGAACATCGCATCGCGGCGCTTGGCAATATCGCCACTCACCCGGACTATCGCGGTCATGGTCTGGCCACGCTGGTGACACACCGGCTCACCGCCGAGCTGGTTTCCGAAGACAAGATGGTCTGCCTGAACGTGAAAGCCAACAACGCGCCGGCGATTGCCTGCTACAAGAAGCTTGGGTTTGTCCCAGTCCACGAGTACGAAGAGGCTATGTTCGAGTTGGAAGTGCCTTGATATGGGGATTCTCCTGCCTTCCTAGAAAGTACGCAGCAGAAGGAAGGTAATGTCATCAGATTGCGGGCTCCCGCGGCGGAATTCGGTCAAGGCTCTTAACAGATCCGTCTTGATTTCATCGGGTTGTTTGCCACGTCTTGAACTCAGGAACTCGCACAGGCGATCTTCGCCGTATTGACTGTCGTCTGCATTGTGGTTTTCTGTGACACCGTCGCTGCACATGAAAAGCGTTTCGCCTGAATCAAGCTTGTGTTCCCCCACTTCATAAGCAGATTCCGGAATGACCCCAATCAGGGGACCGCCGATGGTAAGACGAGAATGCCGGTCGGCAGAAGTGAACACCGCGGGTGGGACATGTCCCGCATTGACGTAGCTCAGCATGCGCGTCCCGGTATCGTAGATGGCCAGAAATAGGGTGACAAACTGTCCCGGTCGCGAAGTCTCCAGAAGCTGCCGGTTCAATGCCTGAGCCAGGTGTTCCAATGACATGTTTTGATCGCGTCGCACCAACGCTCTAATCACCGCCTGGCAACCCGAGGCCATCAGAGCAGCCGGCATCCCCTTGCCGGCAACATCGCCGATTGACAGGAAGATTCGCCGATCGTCGATTTCAAACATGTCATAGAAATCTCCACCCACCTCACGAGCGGGTTCGCTCAGACCTCCCACCCAGACCTGCCTGGTGATCAACTCGCCCCGAGGCAGATAGTTCATCTGAATCGTCCGGGCCACCCGCATCTCTTCTTCGAGAGCCTGCAGCTGTCTTTCACGGTCGAGAAGCTGTGCGTTTTCAATCACTTTGCCGGTCTGAGTTCCCACTATCCCCAGAAACCTCTGATCATCATTGCTGAACCCGTCAGGCGACTGCTTGTTGAACAGGGCAAGAACACCGATGAGACCGCGCCGGGAGACCAGGGGAGCGGCAAGTATGGAACGGATGCCATGCTTGGCAAAGTCTATGCCACTGAAACGAGCGTCCTGGTCAGGTTGGTTCATCAATAGGATCTGTTTGTTCGCCGCAATCCAGCCTTTCAGGCTTTCATTCAGATGAATTGGCAGGCCGCTCTTGGCATCGATGGCTGCTCTCTCAAAGGTCACGGCGTTGGACACCTCATTGTCCAGCAGAAAGACCGCCCCCTGGGAGGCCCTGACCCGTTGCAGACAATGGTTGAGAATAGTTTGAGTGATTTCCTGTACCGGGATTGTGGAGTTCACGGCGAGGGCGATCTTGTTGAGGGCGGAAAGCTCGTCAACGCTCCCGCGTAGTCGATTCAAATCGTCTTCTGAAATAGTTGGCATAAATGAAACCGCCTTTTATATTGATTAGAGAAGGCTGCGAGGATGAACTTACATCACTGCGAGAGCGGAGGCAACTCCGAAAACTGATCGCACTAAGAGTATTCACGATTTGGGATTCCTGTAGATGCTGAATTCCGGCCACCAACTCGGCAATTACGTGATCGAGGCGTTCCTGGGTAGCGGTGCGGTGGGAGAAGTTTATCGCGCCCGCGACACCAGGTTTGCACGCACCGTAGCCTTGAAAGTGATTAAAGGCCATCTGGCCGACTCGGCTGAGTACCGCAACAAACTCAAAGCGGAAGCGTCGGCCATGGCGAGGATCGATTCACCGCACGTGACCCGTGTCTGGGACTATTCTCCCGACGAAAGCACACCTTTTCTGGCGATGGAGTACGTTGAGGGTCAGGAGCTTGGGGATGCCACCCGGGAGATGGATTTGGCCGGGAAGATCGAGTTGGCATGTCAGGTGGCGGAAGGCATCCAGGCCGCTCATTCGGTCGAACTCATTCATCGTGATATCAAGCCGGAGAACGTCAAGGTGACTCCGGAAGGTAGAGCAAAAATCCTCGATTTCGGTCTGGCCAAAGAGGTGCGTCAGGACGAAGTGGATGCCGGCGGGAATATCGTGGGAACGCTCTGGTACGCTTCTCCCGAACAGTTGAGGGGCGATCCGGTCACATTCGCCACCGACATCTTCTCTTTCGGGGCCATGCTCTTTGAGTTGGTTACGGGTCGAAGACCTTTCGAGGGCGAATACAAAGATCGAGTATATTACTCCATCCTGCACGAGGATCCCATTGCCGCCAGAGAAATCGTCTCCGACCTGCCGGAGTGGCTGGAACAGCTTCTGCTGAAACTTCTGGCCAAGCGACCCGACGATCGGTTTGCCTCCATGTCGCACGTGGCCGCACAGCTCAGGTCATACCTCAGCGGAGAGCAGCTTTCGCTGATCAAAGGGGTCCAGGTTCGGCGCAAGCAGGTCACCGTACTGGTACTCAAGAACCTGTCCGAGGATAAATCCTGGGATTATTTGTGTGATGGCTTCACGGATGATCTGGTTAGCGAGCTTTCCCGGCGAAGCGAACTGGGTGTGAATGTCCAGCCTTCACACAATGCGCCATCCGACATGGAAACTCTTTGTAAGCGCCTGAGGAGCGACTTTGTGGTGGGTGGCTCACTGATGCGCTGGCAGGACAGAATCCGTCTCAAGCTGGACATCTACGGACATCGCCGCGGGCAGATTGTCTCCAGCCGAAAATATGAGAAGAAAGCTGAAGAGTTGTTTGACCTGCTCAACCTGGCCACTCGGGAGACGACCGATATCCTGGCCCGGGAGTGCGGTGAGGTAGTCTCGCAAGTCACTGATCACTCTGCTATCGATATCTCTGCCTACGAATACTATCTCAAGGGGAAGAGCTATTACCGGGCGGACAAGCCGGAACATTTTGCTTTTGCCATTCAAATGTATGAGCGAGCCCTGCAACTGGACCCGAACATGGCTCTGGCTCATAGCGGCATTGCCGATGTGCTGATTTTCCAGTACATGGCCTACTATGATCGCTCCCGTGAAATTATGGAAAAGGCCCGTGGGCAGGCGCAAAAGGCGTTGCTGCTCGAACCCGGTCTGCCTGAAGGTCATCGCTCGTTGGGGCGCTATTACATGTTTATGGGTGACCTGCGAAGCGCGGAAGCTTGTTTTATCAGGGCAGTCGATCTCAACCCGAGGTATGCCATCGGTTACCGCACACTGGGGTGGCTGAAGTATCAGCAGGGAAATTACGAGGAGTCCATGGAGTGGGCCAATAGGGCCCTGCAGTTGGCTCCGACTGATACCGAGACCCTCTTGTTGATCGGCCAGTTGCACACTTACGAGCGACGCTACACGGCGGCAATGGCTACACTGCAACGAGCGGTCGAAATCGAGCCGGACTATGGCCGGGCTTACTACAATCTGGGGCTGGCCTATCAGAAGCTGGGAGTTCTTTCAGTAGCTCTGGAGAACTTCACTCTGGCCTGCAAGTACGAGGGCGACCCGAACTGCTTTGTTGACGCCGGCTGGATCTGTCTCATTTTGCGGGACTATGACCAGGCCCGCCGCGCGTTTGAGATGTCTGTCTCCAAGGGGTTTTTCCCGTTCATCGCCCACTATTGCCTCGGGTTCCTGGAGAGGATGCGCGGTGACAGTCAACTGGCCGGGAAGTATTTCTCGCAGGTAGTAGACGAGCTTAAGCACACAGACTTCTCGGATCGGGAAAACGTCCAGATTCAGGGTTACTATGCCATGGCTCTGGCCGGGGCCGGACGCGTCGATGAGGCTCGGGCCCAGTTGACCGACATTCTTGGAGTGGACCACCTGATCGGAGACGTGCTTCTCAATGTCGCCCGCAGCTACGCTCTGATGGGTGACACCAGCCAGGCGGCTGCTTGTTTGCAACGCGCGGTGGTATCGTCACCGGGACCGACGGAGAGCGAAATCTCGCTCGATCCGCATTTCAGCGAAGTACCGCTGATCAGTTCCCAGCGCTCAGCATCGTAGATGCCGATTCCACCTCATCCTGATGAATAGAAGCTCATTCTGTTTTGGGAAGATTGTAGGGCAGAATCCTTTGTGGTTCTCCGCTGGCCCCTTGTCGCGAGAGAAGTAGCCTGCTATGTTACCAGTCAAACTAATATGGAGGACCGACTATGCTCCGCCTGTTCATAGCCCTGCCGCTTCCGCACGAAGTTGAGGTCGAACTCGACCGGCTGCTCGGAACTCTCCGAATGAAAGGCCCGGATGTTAAATGGGTGCCGGCGAACAACATTCACCTGACGATCAAGTTCCTCGGTGACACTGAAGACAAGCTGGTGCCGAAGATCAACGCCGCCATAGACGAAGTGGCGGCACGTCTTCATCCCTTCGAATCGACTATTGATAGCGTCGGTGGTTTTCCCAACCTGAATAATCCGCGCGTGATTTGGGTTGGGGGAGCGCAGCCCATCGAAGAAGCGGCGCGAATGGCGAAAGAGATCGACCGTCGGATGCATGAGCTTCGGTTTGAGAAAGAGCGACGACCGTTCAAGTCGCATCTGACTCTCGGGCGCGTGCGCGAAGGGCGACAGGTCGATGAGTTGGCGGCATTTCTCGGCACCTTCAAACTGCCGCCGATTCCCGTTCGACTTGATCGTCTGGTGTTGTTCAAATCGACCCTGACGCCCAAAGGCTCGATCTACGAGCGTGTGCACGAGGCGATCTTCGGTCAGGAGCGGTTCGGCGGGTAATCGCATATGTAGTCTTGTAGATCAGGAGGCTTGCCCTCCAAACAGACGGATGTCAGGACCACAAGGGTCCTGACCTACTACTTATCGCCCGCACGTTCCTTTTGGACGGGTGGCTCAGGTTGGGTGCCCCACCGCTTGCGGTGGGATTAGATTCAGAAATCAGATTCATACATCGATATCGGCACATCCTCGCACCCGGTATACCAATTCTAACTCGACCATCGCCAATCCGATCGATCGTGCACCAAATTCACCACAAACCGGTTACACAGTAGGGAGTATACCCATAATCTTCACCCACCGCAAGCGGTGGGGCACCCGTGCTCTTCATAGATGACCTTGCCCCCCGACCAGAAGTAGTAGTTGGTCGTGGATGTGTCGTCGTGCGACAGCCTGTAGATCAGGAGGCTTGCCCTCTTGACACGCATAGGTCAGGACCGCAAGGGTCCTGACCTACTATTTCTCACCTGCGCGTTCCTTCTGCGGAACGACCATGACTGACTTCTCGCGCTCGACCATGACCAGCCCCGGTTTGGCCTTCCGTGGTTTGCGCACGTAGCGCCGTTCGGTGTAGGCCACCGGCACCAAACTGTCATGGCGGGCCTTGCTGTGATACGCGGCGATTGCGGCGGTTTCTTCGATCTCGCGCTTCGACGGTACAAATGACTTGTTGGGAAACTTGATCACCACGTGCGAACCGGCGCACTGCTGCGTATGAAACCAGAGTTCGTAAGGTTTGGCGAATTCGAACGTGGTGCGGTCGTTATCGGCGCCGTCGCGACCGACAAAAATTGTCAGCCCGGTAGACAGCCGGGCCTCACGATACGGCAACCTCGGCAGAGCGTCGCGTTTATCCGTCTCACGCGGCAAGAGCGAGAACAACTCCGGTGCGTATTTCTCGCGAGCAGATTCTAAATCAGCTTCCAACTCCTCACTCATCATTCGCAGAGACTGAAGTTCCTCGGTGACAATTTCGCACCGACGCTGGAGCAGTTCCAGCCCCTCGCGACCCTTGCGGTGACGGTGAAAATACTCTTCGATATTGGCGTTGGGAGAAATAGCCGGATTCAACTCGATAAGCACCTTCTCCGAGGTCGCGGACAGGGTGTCGTCGACTTCAACCGATGTCATCCCTTTCCTGAGTTGATCCCGGTTCATTTGCAGTAGCTCGCCAAGACGTTTGTACCGCTCATAGTCGGCCGCCTTTTTGATATCCGCCTCGACATTCTTGATGAGGCGTTCGTGGCGCTTGATCGCCGTCGCTACAGCTTTGATAACGCGCTGCTCTTCGCCGGCATCGTTGACCGTAGTTTGCTGCCGGGTGATCATCTCCAAAGTTGCCGCCGACAAGCTCTTGAGTTTTTCCGGCTGCGATTCAGTTGACGTCAACTTGAACGGGTAAACTTCAAAACTGCCGCGCCGCTCGTAAAGATACGCTGACTCTGCCTGGCGGAAACGCTCGGCTATGTGTCGCACGGCGTTGGCTAGAGCCTCTGCCTGGCTTTGGTCGAGCAAATCTACGGTCGTACCGGACGGGTTGGCGCGCGACAGCGCTTCTTTTGTCATGGTATCATTGAAGCCAAGCAGGATGTTCTTCAATGCGGCCGTTGGCGAGCGGTCAGCCATTCCACCCAGTCGGTCCAGCAACTGAGCGCTGCTCACCTCGAACGGGTTGATCCGATCGCTGATCTCCGGCGGTTCATAATGCTCACTCTGGACAAACTTCCGGTTCCTGAGTGTAGCCAGCTTTCCTCCGCTGTGGTCGAGCAGCCAGAGATTGCCATTGGGGCCGAGCGCCTCGAATACCACGCGATGGTTTTTTTCACCCTGGCGGACAACCAACTCGAAAATCCGGTCAAGCGACGGCTGGATAACATCGACAACTTCCGCGCCATCAAGCCCGAAAATCGGCCAGGGCTTCTCCGTGGTCTCAAGTATGATCTTGGAGGCGGGCACACAACATACGCCCGAACCGGCCGGGTGGAACACGAACACCAACCCCAAACGTTCACGGCCCTTCCGAACCAGAAAGTGCGCGGTGCGGAGCTTCTTGTAAAACTCGGTCGATTCGATCTGTCCGCCGACCAGTTCATTCTTCAGTTGAGCAACCAGGGCGGCAATGTGAAGGGCGGTCTGCATACCTCGAATATAGGCCTCATACCCGGCCGTCATCAAGGTTGAAGGCCCGCCAAATGGCCGGATGCACGGTGGCTTTTTGGTGGCACATAGGCTACAGGGCTGTTATCTTGTGCCGGCAGACAGCAGAAGTAGAAAGGACATTCAGGAGGAGCACGATGAAATACGGTGCAAGGAATCAGATCAAGGCCAGGGTGACGTCGATCAAGAGCGACGAAATCATGTCTCTGGTCAAGTTTGACGTGATCGGATCGGCCAAGATGGCCTCGGTGTTGACCTGCGAATCAGTGGCTGATATGGGGCTTAAAGCAGGCGACGAGGTTAGGTTGATTGTGAAGGCTATCCACGTCCTGCCCGTAAAAGATTGAACTACAATCACTTGCGCCATGGAAATGGTTGATCGAAAAAAGTAGAGTGACTTTCTCCTCTTTCTGGAACTTCCGGGGGACGCGGCGCGTTAAAATACTTGAAAGCCAAAGGGAGTAAGGCTTGCTGGAACATTTCAGCCCAACCACATCGCGAGAACGGGGCCTGCAAAGGCTCCGTTCTTATTTTTGGAGTTGGCGTGGAACTTTTCTTGTCGCGGATCGTTAAGTCAAAAAAGTTGTTGCAATTATAGACAGCAGCGACCAGCTTGGTATGGGATCAGGGAAGGCAACTGGGTCGACAACAGACATTGAAAGTCGCTGCTGGAGAATTTGACGTCCTTACGGAAGAGCGCGTGCAAAACCTCTCAGCAGGGATGTCAGCGGCGGGGCAAGGATGCCCCGCCGCGTTTTTGTGTGGTTGCTTAATGAAGAGATCGTTCCGGTTAGTTCGTCGAAAACGTGAGGATGAATGCTTCTACTCCAGCTTCTTCCCCAAAAAGCTCCCTTCCTCGCCGTTCGGAAAGAGAATATTCCACGACGAACCGCCGCCGTAGGCCAGATATACCCCGGGGTCGGGAAGATATGGCACAATGAACGGATCAAGCAGATACAGTTCGTATTGATCCGAGACCACGATATGCTTTTCGTCCCACACCGTGTCTACAACTACTGCTCCCAGCACCTGTACCTGTCGCCATCCCCGTTTGCGCATATACGCCTCGGCCGCCGATTCGGTGTACGAGACAACCGGATAAGCTCCGACCAGTGAGAACAAGTTCTCGCGTTCCCGCTTGTTCAGCTTGTCCATCCCGCAGTTGAGATAGGTCTTCTCGCCCAGTGCGCTGATAATCGCCTGACGCTGGTCCTCGGCATTGAGCATCAGCGCCGACACCAAAACGCTTGCTGCTACCGCACCAACAACTACTGTGATTTTACCGAACATGACACACCTCCTGGCTTCGCACCGCCTTTGCTTATTATACAAACGGAGACTGTCCGGGATTCGCCAGCTACGGTAGCTGCTGCAGGTCGAAACCCCTGCGGTTTCGACATCTTACTCGCGGCGCGGTTCCCGGTGTGCCTCAAAAGGGATTGACTCTGTCAGATCGGTGAGCTATCATTCCATTATGGCGATACTACACGCGGAGCTTCTTGGACGATCATGTGAACCCACTCGCAAGCGGATGAACCACCGGGCGATAATCGGTGGGTGTGGAACAGTCTTTAGCGAAAAGGGAGTACGTTGAATGAGTGCAGTTGCTCTGATTGCAGTTTACGCCGCGATAATTTCGACGCTTACACTGGTGTGGCAAATATATACTTGGCGAAAGAGCCGTCCCGATATCACAATTACAGCCAAGGTAAGAGCTCTCGAAGAACCTGATGGACCACCTGTGAGTCGGGCCGGGTGCATTTGCATAATCGTCAACTCTGGCGGGCACCCTGCGAGTATCGTTGACCTGTGGGCCGACCGAGTAACTACAAGCGATGTGCTTGGTGCTGTGTCAACCCGTAGAGATTATGACAGTGGAACCCTGCCGTTTCTGCTCGGGCCGGGTGAATGCCGCGAGTGGCGATTCTCGTTTCCCAAGGGCTATGCGCTTCGCTGTAACGCCAAGGATGCCTTAGGAAGAGTCTATCAATGCGGAGTGAGTAGCCGACAGACCAAATAGTCGTATGATTTAACGCTAGTAGACGCCTCAGGTGGTTGCTGAACACCCACTGAAAAGAGAGATTGACTCCTATGGCGGGTGGGCCACCGGACCGGGTGGGTGACCAGCACAAGAACCCATCGGTCAAAGAAAGTTTTGCGGAGCCACGATGAGCGCTGATTCGCCAAGAGCTTCCGTCGTAGACGTAATCCAGAATTACCTCGGTTGCGAAATCAGTGAAAAGACAGGCCGCCAACTGAGATCACTTTCTGTTAGCCAAGTTTCGGAACTTGTTAGCCTCTTGGACAAGTTCCTGTACGATACCACAAAGGCTGCAGCTTGGTCGGAGGGTGCGGTGTTGGCCGATGATGGAACACTTGGTTATCTTTGGGATAATTCACTTGGTGAAAGTCCGGAAGTACTAAGTGATCAAATGAAACAGCTCGCGTTGTACTATCCTGAAGTGCTGATGCCCTGGGGCACGATATCCGATGCCTACGCCTTCGAGGGAATTAAACCTGTCTCGACCATCATTGATTACATTTACTGCAATCGAAGACTGATCGAAGCACATGTTCTCACTCCAGTAGCCCATGACGATTCCAAAGAACACCAATATGCAGTGCTTTATCCGATTTACGATCTTGCAATGGCAAACGCCACAGACACCTTCGCCCGCTACGCCAAGAAGCACATGCCGATGATTGACGGTCTTCCTCTCTGGGAATACAGAAAGTCCCTGCGATGCTATTTGTTATCACTCTACGAATCACTTTATGTCGCAGGCAAGTTAGGTGCTAATCCTGCATTCCTCGATTACTCAACGGACCGTCTCATGCTATACCACCTTAGGCATCCCCTTTATGTCCCCGCAAGCCACAATTCTGCAGAGGTGGCCACCGCACACACATTGGTCTCAATAGAGGTCCCTCGATTGAGCAAAATCTCTGCCGACGATCTGGCGAGCTTAAGGAGTGACGTTGAGAGTTTCGAGAGTTGGCGCCAGGACTTTGGATCCGTGTTGAGAATGACCGCTCGCGACTTGAACCAGGTTGACGATTTAGGGCAAGTGTTCAGTGACCACTGCATTATTCTAAAAGAGCGAGCTCGCTCGCTTGACAAAGAACTCTCGAGGGGATCTCTCAAAAACCGTCTCTCCAAAGCAGGGTCTACATTGTCTATCGGTGCTCTGTCTGCCGCTGCATCGCAGTCCGTAATAGGAACGTTGGGGCTCAGCAACAGCCTCCTCGTTGATCTTGTCAAGCTAGGTCCAGCAGCTGCGATATCAGTTTTGTGGTGGTTACTTCTAGGTTCGCCTGGGCGTGATCGCAAAGTACTGCTGCGCTTTTACCAATCTCTTTTCCCCGAAGATCCGAAATAAGGACTCTGGTCAGTGGAGGACGGGCCACAATGGCGCGGTGACCCACACGCTTGCGTGTGGGTCTACACATTTCACGATCATGCCGCGCGATGAATCGACATGATGAAATCGTAGCTCAATAAGAAAGTGGGCGGCACCAATGGCTCTTATCTGCCGCCCACTAAACCAAGTCGCACTAAGCTTGCATCTCCCCAAGCTGGCCGAAGAGTCAAAGCATAACTACTGTTCTGTGCCGTCAGCTATACCTCCGGCGCAGGGGCGCCGTAATTGACCCACTCTTCTTTCGCCGGGCCATAAAATCCGAGGACTTTGAGACCGGCCTGCCGCATGAGCACAGTCATCTGCCCGCGATGGTGAACCTCATGCTTGATGAGGATGAGCAGCGTGTTACCGCGTTTCCACTTCTCGCCGTACATCTCGTCCTCGATCTGGAGCGTGCCTTCATTCCAGCCGGCCTTGACCTGATCCAGTACCTGTTTGGATACTGCCGCATACGCTTTCTTGATTTCGGCGGCGGTTTTCGGCACGGGCGCTTTGAAATCGATCTCCGATATTTTCAGTCCAACGTGTGACATCATTTCCGGAATGGTCGTAACGATGTGCCAGGCGATGCGACCGAGCGTCCGGTGGTCGCTGGCGACTGATTGTGACAAAGACTTGTCGGTCAATTGATCCATCTGCTTTTGGGTGCTGGCGGATTCAAACGTCCAGCTCTGTACGAAATCATCGATGGTGTGGAACATTTTCTCTCCTCATTGAAAGTCTGTTGTCGGGGCCGCAAGGGTCACGACCTACGCATTTGACATACCTCAGAATTCTACGACGCGATGGTTCGGGCGCGCTATCACATTCTTGCCGGGGTCAGAACTTGAACCGGCTGCTGGGCGGCTCGCCGAGAATGCCGCTGATCTCCGTCAGCAGGTCATCGCTCAGTGTCACATCCGAGGCCGCGACGTTTTCCTTCAACTGAGCCACATTGGTGGCGCCCACGATAGCCGAACTGATCTCCGGTCGGTGAAGTATCCAGGCCAGGGCCAGGTGCGAGATTGTCATACCGGCCTCTTTGGCCAGACTGGTCAATTGGCGCGTCTTGCTCAGATTTCCGTCGTTCAAGTGGCCGGCCAGCCACATGGTTTCCGCGCCGCGCGAACCAGGGGGGACGCTTTCGTTATACTTGCCCGTCAGAATCCCTTGCGCCAGAGGTGACCAGACCACAATGCCCATGCCGTGCCGAGCGCAGGTCGGCATGATGGCATCCTCGATGTGGCGGTCAAGCATGTTGTATCGCGGTTGTTCAATCGCCGGAAGGTATCCGCGACACGCTTTTGCTTCGCCGACCGCCCGCTCGATCTGGTCGGCCTCCCAGACTGACGTACCCCAGTAGAGGATTCTTCCCTGCGTGACCAGGTCGGACATCGCTCTAACGGTCTCTTCGACTTCAGTTTCCTTGTCGAAACGATGGCAGAAATAGAAATCCAAATAGTCGATGCCGATTCGCTTGAGCGACTGCTCCACCGATTCCGTGATATGCTTGCGGCTCAGGCCCCGGTCGTTGACATTCTCGCTCATCGGCCAGTAGAGCTTGCTGGAGATCACCAGGTCTGAACGGGTGATTCCTTCGATAGCCTGACCCACCACCCGCTCGGCCTCGCCTTTGGCATAGATGTCAGCTATGTCAATGAAATTGACTCCAGCACCAATCGCGGCGTGGACAATATCAGCTGTCAGTTTGGCATCGACTGAATTGCCATAGGTCAGCCACGCTCCCAGCGATATTTCCGATACTTTGATTCCATACTTGCCGATCTTGCGATACTTCATGCCATCACTCCGTTACTTGATGCTGCTCAACAATCAAATGATTTCCTGCAACTGCTACCGACTGAAATGCAGGATTGTCCCAAAGTCGCCCACCGCCCAGACGTCGTCGAAATCAGTACCCCACACGCTCATGAGCGTCTCACCAGTCGGGCTCGCCATCTCTGTCCATTCGAAACCGTCGAAATGGAGGATCGTCCCATCGATACCGACCGCAAACGCTTTCCGCTCATTGAGACCCCACACACCGTAGAGCCAGGACGTAATCGGACAGGTCATTTTTGTCCAGCTAACGCCGTCGTGCTTGAAGATCGTGCCATTCGCCCCGACTGCGATGGCGAGATTTGGCGTAAAGGCATGCACGTCGAACATCGGGTTGGTGTATCCGGCGGTGTCAATCTCCCATGTGGAGCCGTGGCCATGCAACATTGTGCCCAACGAGCCGACAACCAGCAGGCTGCTGTCCGAAAAGCCGCCAATACCCCATAGCGTGATATCAAACCCGGGGCTGATGATGGACCAGTCTGCGCCGTCATAATGGGCAATCGAGCCATGCTGTCCGGCCGCGTAGATGCTCGATCCGGACAGTCCCCAGACTGAAGTGAGACTAACTGAAAGGCCGCTTTCCATCTCACTCCAGTGCACACCGTCATAATGCAAGACCAGACCGCCCGTTCCAACCGCAAACAGATTGTCTGACCCTGTCCCCCAGATAGCCTGCAAGTCAGCAGTCACACCGCTGGCTATGAAACTCCAATTGTGGCCGCCATAATGACGGATCACACCATTCTCTCCAACGGCATAGACATCGTTTGTGGAGGGAGCATATGTCCCGTAAAGATTAAACTCGGCGGGACTTTGAAGCGGGGTTGAAAGGCCGTGGCTTAAGCGCATGATCGGGTACTCGTCGCCAGCTATCAGCGCGTCGGTGCCCCAGTTCCCCCAGATAGCACTGAGATCAGGACCAATCACCGCCCGGAAAGAAAACCAATTTAGTCCGTCAAAGTGTGCGAGTATGCCGTCCGAACCGACGGCGTCGAGATCGCCCCCGAGTCTTAGGCTGATATCCATCAAGTCCTCGACCGTACCTGGGTTCCCCACGGTCCAATTGCCGCCGGAATAGAACAATGCCGTGCCGCTGTCGCCAACCATGCAGTAGCCTGTAATCGGTTCGGCCTCGACCGCGCGAAGGTTACGCGTCGATGGCGAAGTCAAAGACAACCACCCATCACTCGATTTCGAAAGCACGGTACCGTTTGCCCCCACGGCCATTGGAGAGTTCCAGTCACTGGCCCACACACCGTAAAGAGCAGGATGACTAGCATGATAGTAGGGCGTCCAGGTCGAGCCGTTGTACGTCAAAATAAGACCGGAGTCACCAACTACATAAATCTCGTTTGCACTCACGCCCATGATTTCGTTAAGATCGACCGACACGCCGACATTGACACCGGACCATTCGCCGCCGTTAAATCGAACCACGGTTCCGGAGTCTCCGACTGCGTATATGTTGCCGGTCGAACTGCCCCAGACACCGTTGAGACTACGGGTGGTGGGTGAGGTCAACGCCGTCCAGGAATCTCCGTTGTACCGAAACACAGAGCCGAGTTGCCCGACCGCGAAGACCGTGTCAATCGTCGGTCCCCAAAGATCGTTCAGCGCTATTGAAGTCGGCACTGCCCGCCAAGTGGGGTCAGACGCGGCTGGTTCTGTTGGTTTCTCCTTGTCGCAACCGAAACCAAGAAAGGAGATCAGAACTGCAGAGAGCAGTATTGAAGAGACATATCCATTGTGTCTGTGCATCATCGATTATCCTGTTGTCATCACTCTTGAATATCAGTTTCCCAGTTCCTTCAATCGCTTGTTGATATTCTCCCATATCTGCGGAGCCGACTGGTCAATACCAGCCTGCTTGTACTCATTGCGGGCACGCTTGAGCAACGTAAGGCCATCACTCTTCTTGCCCGTGGCCATGGCAATCTCGCCCAGTTCCTCACACGCCTGGCCTATGGCCGAATGATCTCCCAGCCGCTCAGCCCAGGCCAGCACCGGCCTCAGCCATTCGGCGGCTTTGTCCATTTGTCCCACCGCCCGATAAGCCATGCCGACATGGTAATCGGCGTGAAGCTTGGCAGATTCATTGGAGTATTGCCAGTGATAGTTCCGCGCCTTCAGGAAAGCCTCAAGCGCCAAATCGAACTTCTTGGTGTCGTAGTAAGTGGCGCCAAGATTGTTCCACAGCGGGCCAAGCCAGCTTTCCACGCCGCCGGATTCGGCCGCGTCAATACCCCGCAGGCTCCACTCGATTTGTTCTTCCGGCGACTCGGCAACAATCGCAATCATGTTGGCGGCGTCAACCGCCCGCGCCCAGAGCGCGTTGGTATTGCAGTAGACGTACATCTCGTCAAACGTCGCCCGCGCCTTTTTCAGGTCGCCGTCTTTCCATTCAAACCTGCCCTTGACTCCCAGATACCGCGACCAGCCCATCGGGTCGCTGTCCGATCCCCGCCTGGCTGCATCCTCAAGCCACTTGCGGCCCTCTTCCCTGTTGTTCAGGGTCAGATGACACCGTGCTACCTGAGCGAGCGCCTCAGTCTCCACCGGCCGGTTGAAGTCAAGGCGGGCCACTTCTGCGGTCCGCAAATACTTCGTCATGGCCGCCGGATAGTCCCGCTCCTGGAACAGGCTGTCGGCCTCGGCTAACAGGGAATCGGAGTTGACGTTGACGCTGTCAGACATAGCGGCTCCTTTGGACTGAACCTCGACCGAATATGCCGACACTGTCAAAAACAGCGCCAGCAGCGCAAAGGCGATGATCCGCACAGGCATCTCCTTTCAGTTTGAGCGGTACAATATACGACAGAGCGAGTTTCAGTTCAAACGGTTATACCGGAATACCGATTCCTTTCCGGTTGACCGATAATAGGGGCAGACCTATATTCGACCCGACCTAATCCACATTCCGGCCGGGTCACCTGAACTATTGTAGACAGCAGCAACTGCGGCCCAGAGTGGAAGGAAAAAACTATGCGTGCGCTAATAACCGGTATCACCGGACAAGACGGCTCTTACCTGGCAGAACTACTGCTTGAAAAAGGTTACGAAGTAGTCGGCATGGTGCGGCGGTCCTCGACCGAGTCATTTGAACGGATCGATCATATTAAAGACCGTCTGATTCTGGCCCAGGCCGACTTGCTGGACCAGTTGTCGATTGTAAACATCATCGACCAGCACCGTCCCGCGGAAGTCTACAATCTGGCGGCACAGTCGTTCGTCCCGGCCAGTTGGACGCAGCCGATGCTCACCGGCGAATTCAATGCTCTCGGAGTGACGAAAATCCTTGAGGCGATCCGCCTCGTTGACAAGAAAATCAGGTTCTACCAGGCCTCGTCATCCGAGATGTTCGGCCAAGTCCGGGAAACGCCCCAGAACGAGAATACGCCCTTCTACCCCCGTTCCCCGTACGGGGTCGCCAAGGTGTACGCCCACTGGATTACGATCAACTATCGTGAAAGCTTCGGCATTCACGCTTCATCGGGCATTCTCTTCAACCACGAATCACCGCGCCGCGGACTGGAATTCGTGACGCGGAAGATCACCGACGCGGCCGCACGGATAAAACTGGGCTTGGCAGACAAGGTGAAGCTGGGCAATCTGGCCGCCCAGCGTGACTGGGGTTACGCCGGCGACTATGTGGATGCGATGTGGCGGATGGTGCAGCAGCCCGAGCCGGACAACTATGTGATCGCCACTGGCCGCACCCATTCCGTAGAGAAGCTGACCCGCCTCGCCTTCGAACAAGTTGGACTCGATTTCAAAGACCACGTGGTGATCGATCCGGCGCTGGTGCGTCCGGCTGAGGTCGATCTGCTGATCGGTGACGCTTCCAAAGCCCGCAAACAGCTCGGCTGGGAGCCAAAAGTCAGCTTCGAAGAACTCGTCCGGATGATGGTCGAAGCTGATCTTAAACGGCTTTCCGGTCAGAAGAAACAGTGAAGAAACCACGCGCGTTTGTCACCGGAATTGCCGGATTTGCGGGGTCATTTCTGGCGGAGGAGCTTCTGACTGCGGGATTTGACGTTTCCGGTGCGCTCTATCCCGGTGAATCCACTCGGAACATTCATGGGATCAAATCGACTCTGAATCTGTTTACTCTGGATATCCTGAACGAAAAGAAATGTCATGATCTGATCTGCCGTCTCAAACCCGATTACATCTTCCACTTGGCGGCGTTAGCATCGGTTGGCAAATCGTTCCGGATGGAAAAAGAGACTTTGCGCGTGAATCTCGAAGGTACGGTGAACATCCTCAACGCGGCCCGAGACGCCAAGCATCTCAAGGCGTTGCTGTTTGTCAGCACGTCTGAAGTGTACGGCCGGTTCCGCCCGGTCAATAAGACCCTGACCGAAACGCAGCCCTTTGAGCCAATCTCTCCCTACGGTATCTCCAAGGCAGCCGCAGAAAGCGTATGTCGGCATTACTGGCGCCAATACGGCGTGCCGGTAGTTATAGCGCGGGCATTTAACCACACCGGACCGCGTCAGACGGACGATTTCGCCGTGCCGGCCTTTGCGCGGCAGGTGGCGATGATTGAAGGCGGCTTGCAGAAACCGACGCTTAAAGTCGGCTACCTGAGCGCCAAACGCGATCTATCCGACGTGCGTGATATCGTGCGTGGCTACCGATTGGCTGCTACCAAGGGGACTCCCGGTGAGGTCTATCAGCTTTGTATCGGCAAGACTGTCGCGATAAGATCGGTGGTTGAGCAGTTGGTGGCGATGTCTTCCAGGAAGATCAGGCTTGTAGTGGACAAAAGCCGACTGAGAAAAGCTGAAATCCCCGTCCTTCTAGGCAGCCACCGGAAGGCCGTTCAACAGCTTGGCTACGAAGTCCGATATAAACTGAAAGATACCCTGGCCGACACCTTGGATTACTGGCGCAAAGAAATCGGCACAGGTTAAAGGAAGTAGAGCTTAATAGACGGAGAGTTGCTTATGGCTATTGCTTCGCGTGCAAAATCGCCGGCAGCGAAGGCGCTGATAAAGAAAATCGATGACCGCACTGCCCGGGTAGGCGTGATCGGACTTGGCTATGTTGGTCTGCCGTTGTCGATGGTCATGGCCGATGCCGGTTTCAAGGTCACCGGTTTTGACATCGCCGAGACCAAAGTCAAGCTGCTCAATTCCGGCCGCTCGGATATCGACGATATCTCAGACGAAATGGTGGCCAAGGCTGTCAAGTCAGGGCATTTCGTTGCTACCATCGATCCGAAACTTCTGCGCCGGATGGACACGATCTCGATCTGCGTGCCGACACCGCTGTCCAAGACCAAAGACCCCGACGTCAGCTTCATTCTGGCCGCTATGGACTGGGTGATCGCGAATGTCAAGAAGGGCGCGCTGGTGGTTCTTGAATCGACCTCCTACCCCGGCACGACCGACGAACTGATTCTGCCCATGTTCGAACAGAAGAAAATGAAGGCGGGTGAAGATTTCTTTCTCGCGTTCTCGCCGGAACGTGTTGATCCGGGCAACGTCAGGTTCAAGACCGAGAATACGCCCCGGGTGGTCGGCGGTGTGACTCCTGACTGCACGCTGGTGGCGAAGAAATTCTATGAGCAGTCGGTGTCCAACGTCTACCCGGTGTCGTCGACCAAGGCTGCCGAGATGGTGAAGCTGCTGGAGAACACCTTCCGCTCGGTGAATATCGGGCTGGTCAACGAAGTTGCCCTGATGTGCGACCGGCTCAAGCTTGATGTGTGGGAGATCATCGACGCTGCTGCGACCAAGCCGTTCGGTTTCATGCCGTTCTATCCCGGCCCCGGCCTGGGCGGGCACTGCATTCCGATTGATCCGCACTATCTGTCGTGGAAATTGAAATCACTGAATTACTACGCCCGCTTCATTGAGCTGGCCGGTGATATCAACAGCACCATGCCGGAATACGTGGTCAGCCGGATTGGGCGGATGATGAACGACCGGTATGCCCGATCAATCAACAAGATCAAGATTCTGGTTCTGGGAATCGCCTACAAGAAGGACATCAAGGATGTGCGCGAGTCGCCATCGCTCGATGTCATCAAATTGCTCGAAGACAGCGGAGCGAAAGTCACGTACAATGATCCGTACGTTCACAGTTTTAGATGGAGAGACGGGCAGGTCAAATCGGCGCCTCTGACGGCGGCCACTCTCAAAGCCGCCGACCTGGTAGTCATTCTGACCAACCATACGAAGTACGACTACCAGTTCATCGTGGATAACGCCAATGCGATCTTCGACACCCGCAACGCCACCAAAGGCGTAAGCAAAGGCCGCCAGAAAATCGAGTTGTTGTAGAAGTCGAGTTGTTGTAGGTCGAAACCCCCGCGGTTTCGACAAGCGAATTCATACGTGATCGGCCCGCCGTTCACCGTGCCCGGCAGATGTCCACATCTGCCGGATGAAACGACAGCAATCGTAGGGCAGGACCCCTGTGGTCCTGCTCGCTGTGGCGAGGTTTCGACATTGGCCTGATTGTTATTGACGCTGCATGATCGCGGCGTTATTTCTTGGGTATGCGAGGACGAGGCGCGGGACATGGTGATGAAACATGTGAACCTACCTGGAAGAAGGTGGGCCACCCAGGCCAAGTAGTATTTCGCACGGTCTAGGGGAAGTTTAGATGAGCAAAGACCTGACTAAATCAGATATTGACCGCCAGAATATTCTCAACAACCCGTATGCGGTCGAAGAAATCAAGAAGGCTACAAAGCTGCAGGGAATTGCATTTCAGGGCAAATTAACCCTAATAAAGGAGCAAGTCGCTGAATTCTTTGAGGTTACACCGAGAACGATAGATAATTATCTCTCAAAATACGAATCTGAATTGAAGCAAAACGGCTACGAGATTCTACGAGGTAACTCTCTACAAGAATTTAAGTTAGCCGTCAGGGATCAATTCGGTAACGAAACAGATTTCGTAGGCAAAGGTTTGCACAACATAAATGCGCTTGGCGTTTTTGATTTCAGGGCTTTCCTCAACCTTGCCATGCTCATGACGGAAAGTGAACGAGCCAGGCTTCTGCGCCAGACTATTCTTGATATCGTAATCGACACCATAAATCAGAGAACTGGCGGCGGCACCAAGTATATCAACCAGCGGGACGAAGACTTCATAATCTCCTATTTCAAGGAAGAAAACTACCGCAAAGAGTTCGCTGACGCTCTACGAGACTATGTTGACATGGGCAATTTCAAATACCCCGCCTACACAAACAAAATATACGTGAGCATTTTCAAGGAGAACGCTCAGGAATACAGGAGAATTCTGCGCCTGCATGAAAGTGACAAAGTAAGGGATACATTCTACTCCGAAATCCTGGACTTGGTTTCCTCTTTTGAATACGGGTTTGCAAAAGTTCTTGAAGAAGCCTACGAGAAGACTGGGAGCAAGCTCACCCTCTGGGAAGTTGACGCGCTCTTTGCAGAATTTGAAGCCCAAGCCCTTTGGAAACCACTGGTTGAAAAAGCCCGCATCAAAATGGCCAGCCGTGATCTTGCGTTCAGAGATGCATTACATCATCAGCTAAAGGAATATCTCACACCGTTGCAGACGGAGGAATTCGAGCGATTCCTAGGAGAAAAGAGCAAAGAGCTGGTCGCTCGAATTGAAGAAGCAAAGGAGGTATTCAAGCGCCTGAGGGAGCGTGAGTAGTGGCTGTTATCTACATAACGCTTGAGCAGGCAACTGAAATCCACCGGAAAACTGTGGAGATCAGCGGCGGCGGTGCAATGGGTCATCTGGACATGGGACGGTTAGAATCGGTTCTACAACACATTCAGAATGATGATTACTATCCCAATTTTGAGGACAAGCTGACACACCTGTTTTTCTGTGCGTGCAAGTTTCATTGTTTTGAAGACGGCAACAAACGAATTGCGATCTCACTCGGAGCTCAATTCCTCCTGCTTAATGGCTATCTGTCCGTCATGCAGCGCTTCTTTCCAGAAATGGAAAACATCAGTTACCACGTCGCGGCTGACAAGATAAGTAAGGACCTACTACATGAAATCATCTGCGCTGTCATAAATGATGAAATGGATAAGGAAGAAACAAAACTCAAGATTCTGGCCGCTATTTCGGAGAATGCGTAAGCGTATCCGTCAAGTAGGCAGTCTATTAGTAGAGTTCTTGGCGGTCTGTTATTCGCGGTGGTTGATCTTTGGGAGGCCACAATCAACCGCCCCCTAAACCCGTAAGAGACTACTTTTTAAACAAGCCGCAAGCAGTGCGGTACCAGACGGATCCACGCGAACAGAGATTATTCTTCTCTCCGCTCGCTCTCACCGGTCGCAGCGCCCCCCGCCCAGTCGCGAAGCACCGTCTTATCGGAATCGGTCAGTTTGGCGTCGGAGTGCATCCACAGGTACTGTGAAAGCGGCATATCCCCCTTCTCAACTTCATCCCAGACCGCTTCGGCGACACGCGTATGCTTCTCCGCGGACATCAGACCCCAGTCGGAGAAATTCAATTTCTGGCGCGCCTCATCCACGTCGGACGCCACCAGCCACGATGCCGGCGCAACATAGCTGTACCAGGGCCAGATCGTTTCGTTGGAATGACAGTCGTAGCAGGATTTCTTGAGCACTTGCCTGACCGCAACAGCGCCGTTGAAATCGGCTTTGACTGGCGGATTGTCCCGCGTCACCGGAACGAACTGGGCAACGACAATTGCCACAACAACGATGATTAGAACAAGTCGGAGTGGTTTTCGGTTCTTCATCTTATCCTCTCAGAAAGGAGTTGAAGCCGCAGGGCGTTCGATCTACCTGAACTAATGTTCTCTGGTCCAGAAAGACAATCTTTGATTCGCGACCCATTCGAAAGGAACCACCACAACTGAAAGGGGCGGACGTAGACCTGCCGCGGCGGGCCGCCCACCAAACTGTACTTGTCCGATTGAGATCCTGAAAAAAGTGCTCAGATGCCGGAAGCTATCTTCTCAAAATCCGGCTTGAAGACTTCGTACGGGCGCGCACCGACATGCCGCGCCACTTCCTTGCCGGTGGCATCATAGAAAATCGTGGTTGGAACCGAGCCAGTCAGTTGAAACGCCTCAGCTATGTTCTGGTTGCCCATCAACTGCACCCACCCCATACCGGCCTGCTCAGTGAATTGTTTGACCTGCCGTGGCCCGGCCTGTCTCTCAAGAGCCAGACTGACAATCTCCACGCCGCGATTCTTGTACTCGTCGTACAGTTTGATCAGACCAGGAATTTCGCGACGACAGGGACCGCACCACGTACCCCAGAAATTAACCACCACTGCTTTACGGCCAATCCATTCCGACATATCGCGCGCGCCGCCATTGACATCGTACACAGAATATACCGACTTAGCTTTCGCCGGTTCGCGGCTGACGCCCTGCGAGGTCTGAGACTGATTGCGGATTGTATCCGAATCGGAGCTTGAGCAAGACAGCAGGCCGCCCGCTATCAGCACTGAAAGAATGATGAAGAGCGTGATCTTTCGCATTTCTGTTATCCTGCACTCTGGAGACGCCGCGCTCAGGGCTGGTCTTTCTTCTTGGGGTTGCCGGAGGCGTCAAGAGTGGTGTCGTAGCGGTAGTTCTTTACGACATCGAAGGCGTTAAGGAGCGTGTTAGCGTCGACATACCCGCGGATCGGCCCGATCCGCATCCCTTTGGAGTTAACAAACCAGAGCATGGGGAATGAAGTCGCACCGAACTCTTTGACTCTCAGGTCCTGCTCGGCGATACGCAGGCCGTCGATGTCGAGCGTGTCGGGACTTTTTTCCCAGACCTTGACGGGTACGAAATCGTCTTTAAGCGCCTTGATAACGCGCTCATCGGAGAAAGTGTTCTGCTCCAGACGACGGCACCATCCACACCAGGTGGCGGTGAAATCGACGAACATGTGTTTATTCTCGGTTTTCGCCTTCTGCCAGCCGGCCTCGTAGCCGTACCATTCAATGCCATTGGGGTCTTTTTGTGGCGGCTTGGTCGGTTTGGTGCCGGCTTCGAGCATCAATGTCGCGGTCATAAGAATAGTGACAAGCAATAGAATAACTCGCGTTGCTTTCATAGTACCTTTCCGGGAGCCGTACCGATAGAGCGCGGTCAGCTTTCTCGTGGTCCGACCGGTCGGAGATAAGCCGAAGAATCCCCCAATAGTTCCTTCAGCAGGTTGAGCAATTCAAAATCCATCTTAACCGAATAGCGCCTCGACTTAATATACACTTCGGAACCGTTCTCGCGAGCCGCCAGCAAAACAGGCACCTGACCACGATACTGATCCAGCGCGGCCAGCGCCCTTTCTATTGTCTTTTCGGCGCAGTCCGAATCGAGCTTTATAACCAATTGGCAGTTAAACCGTTCCGTCAGTTTTTCAAGCGGCAAGACCTCGGAGCAGATCACCTTGGGTCGTTCTCCCTCACGGGTTGAGACCCGACCCGAAACGAGCACCATCCGCTCGACCACCAGGTCCTGTTTGCTCTGCTCGTAACAGTCTGAGAATATAATCAATTCCGTCTGTCCGGAAAAGTCCTCAAGCGTGGTGAAGGCCATCATATTGCCCCTCTTGTCGGGCATACGTTTGACCTGGGCCACCACGCCACCAAGAGTGACTTCACGTCCGTCAACAACCTGCTCCAGTCCGGCAGCCGAGGTTGTTGTAAACGACGCGAGTTCATCACGATATCTGTCCAGAGGGTGGCCTGAAATCCAGAATCCGAGTGCTTCCTTCTCGTGAGCCAGTTCCTCCGGCGACGTCCAGAGTGGCACTTCAGGCAGCTTGGGCTCGGTACGTTGGATAGTCATGCCGGCTCCGGCGAAAAGGTCGTGGGTGTCTGACTGGGCCATGACTTTGTGGCCGTACTCCAGCGCTGCTTCGACCCCGGCTGTTTTCTGGGCGCGGGTTCCGGCCAGGGAATCGCAAGCACCGGCGGCAATCAGAGATTCCAGCGTACGCCGGTTCAGGTGGCGCGAGTCGACACTGCTGGTCAAATCAGTCAGAGTCTTGAGGCGATCATGGGAGGCCGCTTCGGAGATGGCATCTGCCGAGGCGCTGCCGACATTCTTCACCGCCAGCAGACCGAATCTGATCTTGTCGCCCACCACCGTGAAGTGAGTACGCGATTCGTTGACATCGGGCGGAAGCACTTTGATAGCCATGCGACGACATTCTTCGAGCAGCACCATGATCCGGTCGCTGTTGCTCATTTCCGAGGTCATCAATGCGGCCATGAACTCGCGCGGATAGTAGTGTTTGAGCCAGGCGGTCTGGTACGCCACGAGCGCATAGCAGGTCGAGTGAGCTTTATTGAAACCGTAGCGGGCGAAGGTCTCGATCTGGTTGAAGACTTCTTCGGCGATTTTGGCGTCGACTTTCCGTTTCGCGGAACCAGTCAGGAACTCCTTCTTCTGCTCGGCCATCAGGTTGGCGTCTTTTTTCCCCATCGCCTTGCGCAGCAGATCGGCGCTCCCCAGTGAATAGCCCGCCAACCGGTTGGCGATCTTGAGCACCTGTTCCTGGAAAACGATCACGCCATAGGTATCGCCCAGAATCTCCTTGAGCACCGGATGCAGGAACTCAACTTTGCTCTCACCGCGCTTGCACGCGATATACGTGTCGATCATACCCGAATCGAGCGGGCCCGGTCGGTACAGCGCGTTCATCACGGTGATATCCGTGAATGTCTCCGGCCCGAGCCGGCGCATATAGTCACGCATCCCCGACGACTCAAACTGGAAAATGCCGACGGTCTGCCCACTGGAAAAAACCTTGTACACTTCAGGATCATCGAGCGAGAGATTATCAAGATCGATCGTCACATCCGGATGACTCTGAGCGATCATGGCCAGCGTGTCGGCGATCACGGTCAGGGTGCGCAGGCCGAGGAAATCCATCTTGAGCAGGCCGATCGTCTCCACCATCTTCATGTCGTACTGGGTGGTTACTTCGTCCTTGCTCCCCTTGAACAACGGCACATAGTTGGTCAATGCCGATGGCGCGATTACCACCCCGGCAGCGTGGGTCGAGCAGTGGCGCGCCAAACCTTCAAGCGTGAGGGCGAAGTCGATCAACTTCTTGACCCGCTGGTCTTTCTCTCTCAACTCCTTGAGTTCCGGAACCGCTTCCAGCGCGGCACCAAGAGTCATCCCCGGGCTGCCGGGTATCAGCTTGGCAATTCTATCCACCTCGCCATATGGCATCGAGAGCACGCGACCAACATCGCGGATCACCCCTCGCGCTGCCATGGTACCGAACGTGATAATCTGGCAGACGTTGTCTTTGCCGTACTTGTCGATCACGTATTGGATGATCTGATCGCGGCCCCGGTCGGCGAAGTCGATATCGATATCCGGCATCGAGATTCGTTCCGGATTGAGAAACCGCTCGAACAACAGGCCGAACCGAATCGGATCGGCGCTGGTGATGCCGAGCAGATATGACACAATCGAGCCCGCCGCCGAGCCGCGCCCCGGCCCGACCGGGATTTTCTGCGAACGGGCATAGTCGCAGAAATCCTTCACGATCATGAAATAACCCGCGTACCCCATCTGACGAATGACGCCCAGTTCATAGTCGAGTCGTTCGCGCAGTTCCTTGGTGACCTTGGGATAGCGTTGGCCTATCGCCTCGTCGCACTGGTGCTTGAGATAGACGTCGGCGTCCTCGAATTGAGACGGAATCGGAAAAACCGGCAGCTTCAATTTGCCCAGTTCCAGTTCGAGATTACACATCTCGGCAATACGGACCGAGTTCTGAAGCGCTTCGGGGAAATCGCCCAGCGCCTGCTGCATCTCGTCGGCTGATTTGAAGTAGATTTGGTCAGTGTTGTACCGCATCCGGTCGGAGTCGGAGACGAATTTGCCGGTCTGGATACATAGCATGGCATCGTGCGCCTGCGAATCCTGCTGGCGCAGATAGTGGCAGTCGTTGGTGGCGACTAACGGGATACCGGTCTCGCGGGAAATCGCGTCCAGCTTGGGGATGAGCATCTGCTCTTTTTCAAGACCGTGGTTCTGGACTTCGATAAAGAAATTCCCCGCTCCGAAAATCTCTTCCAATTCTCGCGCCGTCGCGACCGCCGCCTCGGTGTTGCCGTTGAGCAGGTTCCAGTTGATCTCGCCCTTGAGGCAGGCCGAAGTAGCGATTAGACCATCTGAGTACTTCCGAAGCAGTTCCTTGTCCATGCGCGGGCGATGGTAGAAACCTTCGAGATAGGCGGCGGAGGTCAGTTTCATCAGATTGCGGTAGCCGACCTGGTTCTTCGCAAGCAGCACCAGATGAAACCCGCCGTCGGGATACTTGTTGGAGGGCTGCTTGGTGAAACGACTGCCGCTGGCGACATACGCCTCGCACCCGATAATGGGCTTGATTCCCGCGCGTAAGGCCTTGGTGTAAAACTCGATAGCTCCGAACATGTTGCCGTGGTCGGTGATCGCCAGGGCGGGCATCTTGTACTCTTTGGCCAGCTCGATCACCTGGTCAAGGCGACAGGCGCCGTCCAATAGCGAATACTGACTGTGCGTATGCAGATGGACGAAATTAGCGTACTTCATATCACGTAGGGCAGGAGCCCTGCGCTCCTGCCGATTCTTTTCTTTCCCACGGTTGGCAGACTCGTCGGGACCCTTGTGGCCCCGACAACACTGCCCTACAGTAGAAACGAGGTAAGTGCTGCCGTTGTGCCTCACATTAAAGGCGGGGAAGGCGGGGGAGTCAAATGGGATTTTGGGATAGTCGACTGCCGACAAAGAAATGCGAATCGCCACTTATTGAACGTCGTGCGCGCAATCGTCATTCCTGTAGAGTCATGGCACGCCTTGAGAGTCGATCGGATCAAGCGATTCTGCGCATGATCGCGAGGAGGATATTTAGCTGGCCGAAATACCTCTAAACTTGACTTCTTGGTGAAAGCACCATATATAACACATTAAAATGAAGCTGCCTTTGTCAGATTGTAAGGGATTGTTAGCCGTTGCGATATCAACGGTTGCACTTCTCGTAAGTTTCCTGACTCCATATTACAACTTCCTAAAACCTTTTGAAATCAGTTGCAAGCTCGGAGAGAACGTGGGGATGCACTGGACTAAGCTTGAGCAGATTCAGAACTCCGATGATTGGAAGGGAAACCTTGGCTTATACTTGGATATTGATTTGCAGAACTCGTCGCCGAAACCAGGCACTATCAGCGGTCTGTCTGTTGTCTTCTATCGAGAAAACAACCCGGAGGAAAAGTACCTGATCGAGTTCATGAACTTCAGAGTGCTGGACTCAACAAAAGTGCAGTGGGCAGAGTCAGAGGAGAAATTGCCACTTCTGCTTCGTCCGTGGGAAAGGCTCAACAAGGTCGCCAAATTTGTATACGCCTCTGCTGAGCAGTTTCCCGTTTCACAAGGAATCTATGTGATTGAAGTGCTTGTGTTTCTTGAAGGCCTCCAACGGGCGGAAGTCTCATCGCGATTGCGAGTCGACTTGAGCAAAGACCTGGTTGATGAGTACGCCTATCGCAGATCGCACCAATCTACCAAACTTTTGGGACCCTCCCCAGTGGGTTACATCCCGCCCAAATCGAGAAAACTATCGGACGCGGAGTACCGTTTGCTGAAGTAGTTTAGTAGATTAGGGACGGACTCTTGATCTACTTTCACTACTGTCGGCCGCATAGACACAAAATATCGGATGTGGTCGAGGGGCAGACCGGGAGGTCTGCCGCCCACGCATGCTTTGACAGGCTCAGCATGACTTAGCGATGCGATCTGAATGGCGGACCACTGCCCGCCCGGTGGCCCACCCTTTGGGTGGGTTTCTCCCGCTTTGTGGCCGGCAGACGTCCTCGTCTGCCGCACGAATAGAGATTATCGGAAGCAGTCAAGGGGCAGACCGGGAGGTCTGCCGCCCACGCAAGAACGGGGACGCTGTGTTGTTGTGGCTCGGTGGTCCACGCTGAAGGGCCACTAGCCCTCACTGCGAATCTACGGCTTCACGGTGAATACGACCCTGCCCAGCGTGTTGCCGGTGGCGTCAACCACTTTCACTTCCCAGTTGCCGGTCAGGCCATAGAGATTCTTCTGGCTCCAGCTCCGCCACGAACTGGAACGAACCACCAGCGGCACTTGGGCTACCACCTCGCCGTTGTGCATCCAGACATGGGTCACTGTAGTCTCGCCGGACGACCCCGTGACCTTGCTCCAGCAATAGAGTGAGCCAACCGATAGCGCAAAGGTCGTGTCAGTCCCCTGCGGGGTGCGGTCGACAACGCTCGTACACACGGCCAGCTCGGCCTTCAGTTCAGACTGCGCCGGTGTCTGCGCCTGCACTGACGCCGTCAGGCACACGACAATTGTTGCTACCAAGATAAGCAGCTTTGGTGACATACTTCCTCCTGTATACTTATTGCTTCACTATATCGTAGGTCGGGACCCTTGTGGTCCCGACGACATAAATATCGAAAGAACGAACATTCTGAACCGACGTCTGTGTTCATAGAATTCAGCTTATTCGAAGATAGTTCGTGTGGAAGATGTTGTCACATAGAATCTCATCGTATCTTCGCCGGCAGATGAGGGCATCTGCCGGGCACGGCGCCTTACCGCATCCGACCTCACAAGTCCGGGCGGGGGCGCTTCGTCCAGTACTTGATTTCATTCTCGCACACATACCCGGCCTTCTCAAACAGCGCCATCGACGGGTAGTTCAACTCGTCGACCAGCGCGCAGAGAACTGTCTCTCCGAATTGTCCCAGAAACTCTTCGGACTTCTCGATCAAGTCTGCAGCCAATCCGATACCCCGATAGTCCGGATCGACCGCGAGGCGGTTCACCCAGCCGCGGCGGCCGTCGTAATTGACGATCACCACACCCACCATTTGAGAGTCGACAAACAAACCGAACGCCGCGCAATGGTCGCGGGAGATTTCCGCCTCCAGCATATCGCGACTCTCGCGCCCGTTCGGTTTGAACGGCAACCCGGCCACGCTCCAAACGCGGAGCATGGCTTCGTAATCATCAATGGTCAGACGACGGATGGTCTTGTCCATACTTCTCTCGCAGCATAGTCTCCAGTTGTTCCATGGGGAATTCCGACGCGCACGGCTGATCGTTCCAGTGTTCGCAGCCGGTGAAGTTCAGCAGCACACCGCGCGTGGGTACACCGATATCATGTGCTGTCCGCATGCCGTTAGCTAACATCAGTAAACAACCGATGCCTATTACGCCCAGATTGCCGGAACGATCAGCATAGTGCTCGATTTGTTTTTCCAGCTTGCGCTTCGAGAAGACGCATTCGATTCCGTACCGCTCGGCCAACGCCACTACCTGATTGGCCTGGCATTCGTCGACACACTGCTGGCACCGATCACCCCACTTCTCATCGGTCTTGAGACAGTTCGGATTGTGCAGGCTGAGACAGTCCGGCAGGATTATTATCGTGTCTTTGGCCCGGTTGAAAGCTTCACGGTTGAGTTGATCGTAAACCTTGAACGACACTGCCTCAAGAAGATACTTCTCTTTCTTGGTGCGCCGGAGATCATGGTCGTCGCGGGCCGAAGAGTCCGCATTGGCGAGAGCAATAAACGCCTCCAGATCGGCGAACTCCCGCGCGAAAGTATCAAAACCAGAGCGAATAAAAGTATCCGCAAATGCGGTCAGCTTGCGGTCAAAATCCGGGCGGAGATGGTATGTCGGAGGTTTCCAGACCATAGGACCAAATATAGCGGCGGCCTGACCGCAGGGGTAGGGGTAACTGAGAAAGACCGCCTGGAACCTTTTTCCCCGATTGACATCGGGACCCCGGCTTTCTATCCTTCTATTGCTAACTCACGCCCAACCAAGGAATAGCCATGATTCGTCGCTTATACCTGGTTCTGATTATGTTGACTGCCTGCGTGGCGCTGGCGTCATGTATTGCCCGCAAGGGCGCCGGGCAACGGCGCGTGGAGTTGGACCGGCTGGTCAGTTGGATGTGCGGCTCGTTCAGTTCGCAGGAGCAGGCCACCCTTGACTCCGACTTCTATGACATCCGGCTCCAGGTGGTTCAGATTTGGCCGGAGCGGATCGACGGTCGCTGGCTGTATGTCGAGCAAGCCTCGGCGCTCAGCCCGGAGCGGCCGTACCGGCAACGGGTGTACCGCCTCTACCAACCCAGCGACACCACGGTGATCAGCGCGACCTATGAATTCGAGGATCCGCTCTCGCTGGCCGGAGCCTGGCGAACCCCAACCACCTTCGATACCCTCACCCCAGGCTCGCTCCTCCCTCGCGAGGGGTGCGCTATCGTGTTGCATTTGCGGGGAGATACCGCCTTTGTCGGCAGCACGGTCGACAAAAACTGCCAGAGCATCCAACAGGGAGCCGATTACGCCACCTCAGAAGTCACTATCACCGAGAGTTACCTGTACTCCTGGGATCGCGGCTGGGACTCCGCCGGCGCTCAGGTCTGGGGCGCCGAAAAGGGGGGGTATGTGTTTAGAAAACTGAGGGAGCTGTAGCCGCCCGACGGTTTCTCGGATTGTAGGTATGCCGAGCCAATCGAAAACACGGGAACTCCCGGCCTGCTCCGACATACAAATAGAGGCCTATCGGTAGAGTGATTCCTTCGAGGAGTTAGAGTGATTAATAGAAATGGTCCCTCTTGAATGAAAACAAGCCTTGAACCGACTGGGCCGCATAAGGCATGTGCATTATTTAGGGATCGTCAAACAGTATACTCGTCAAAAGCAGGAGGTTCTTTGTGAAGCGATTAAGCATAGCGGTTGTCATTCTCTTTATGGTTTTTACGATGGCCTGCAAGCAATCATCGGAAGACCCAGCGCGAGGGAGTTCGGGCTCTGATTCAGGCACGACACAGTCTGCCCCCGCATCTCCTCAATCATCAACAGCTTCGCCCGCATCTGTGGCTAATCCTATTGCGGCTGCCCCCAAGTCTACTACAGCTCCGGGCATGAATCCACCGCACGGACAGCCGAATCATCGGTGTGATATCCCCGTGGGGGCGCCGCTCGATTCGCCTCCGGGGACGCAGCCGACATCACCTACTTCCTCGCAGCCAAATGTCCCTGCCTCGACTGCTCCAGGCATGAATCCACCGCACGGACAGCCGAATCATCGGTGTGATATCCCCGTGGGGGCGCCGCTCAAATAGAGCACAAGCAGGAGTGTTGGTTTGAAATCTCTGGTTGTGGTAGCCACGCTAATCCAGTTCTTTGCGGCTTCGGTTCTCGGAATCTGCATCGTATCCTGGCGTGAAATGAACTGCGACTTTTCTATTCCGGTTATATGCAGCCAGCAGGATGAATCGCAGGTGCAAACCTGCTGCAGCCCTCAGCCTGCTTGTCCTCTCGAAAAACCAAACCTCTGTCAGGACAAGACCCGCGTTGTCTGGACGATTCTGCTGGGCCTGGATCCGACCATTGTGCCTTGTTGCGCTCACGTATCCCTGGCGCCCGAACTGACCGAATTCTGCGACGGGCACGGTACAATCGATCACTCGCCGGACATTATCATGACAAAACCGGCTTTGATCAATACCGCTGTACGGCAACCAGACGTTTTATCCTGTAACTTCCGCCTTCAGGGCGTTCATCCTGCCATCTCAACTACAGTTCTCCGATGCTGAGACCGGGCAAGGGCCATGAATTCGCGTGGCCACTGGTCTTGTGTCAAAGTTAGTAACGATTAACATTTAACGCTTCAGGAGCGTTTATATGAGAAAACACTCGCTTTTGGGTGTGTTGGCTCTGGCTATGCTCTTGGCTGTTGCCGGGTCGACCACGTTGTCTGCCGGAAACCTGAAGGGTGATCATGCATCCGACGGTCAAGGCTGTGTGATGCAAAACGGCCAGTGTGTGCCTTGTCCGAAAGGCGGTGGCCCATGCGTTCCTTGTCCTTCCGGACAGGGATGCGGTAAAGCGGCTTCCTGCTCGCCAGGCAGCTGCAAGAGTGAAGCCGGTTACACCATGACCGGAGTTCGCGACGCGAACTCCGGTCAACTGGTGGTCTACCGGGTTCCGACTGCCACTGCCAGAATGATCCTGGCCGGCAGCACTCCGAAGAGCGCCGATCCCGCGATTTAGGGTTCGCGCTTTCACTGTTTCACGGAGGGCTGCCCCACACGGGGCAGCCTTTCTTTCAACGTTGCCGACGGATTGACATTCTCACCAACTCTTCTATATTTATCTATGCTTCTCGCTATCGACATCGGCAATACCAATATCGTGGTAGGCGTCTACAAAGACTCTGACCTGAGAGGCTCCTTCCGAGCCTCGTCCCGCCGGGAGATGACTGCCGACGAGGCTGGATTTTTCATTCTGAACTTGCTGGAACGGATGGTTGTCTCCCAGGCAAAGGACTTTGATCCCAGTAGGTCGGGACTTTTACGGTCCCGACATGAGTGTCAGGACCACAAGGGTCCTGACCTACAATTCTGCAGATCGGATGTAAGCAAAGTCGTCATTGGCTCGGTCGTGCCGCCATTGACATCGATATTTGAGGAAGCCTCGCGGAAGTACTTCAGGTGCGTGCCGCTCACGGTGTCGGCCCGGATCAAGCTGCCGGTGCGGGTGGAAATCGATAATCCCGACGAGGTCGGCGCGGACCGGATCGCCAACGCCGCCGCCGGATTCAATCGGTTCGGCGGGCCAGTGATTGTGGTCGATTTCGGAACCGCGACTACGTTCGACGTTGTCTCAAAAGACGGCGCGTATATCGGTGGGGTAATCATACCGGGGCCGGAGACATCGATGGCCGAACTGGCGCGCAAGGCGGCCAGATTATTTGAAATCAGGATTGAACCGCCCGACCGGGTGGTGGGCAAATCAACCGCCGGAGCGCTCAAGTCGGGGCTGTTTTTTGGCACGGTCGGCCAGGTGGATTACATAATTGAGCGGATCATCGAAGAAACCGGATTTGTGAACTGCACGGTGGTGGCCACCGGCGGCCTGGCGAGCGGCATAGAGAAGCACTTACGACATATCAAGCAGGTCGATCCCAATCTGACGCTGGATGGCCTGCGTTTGATCGCGGATATGAATTAGTTTTTTGCCCGCGCCTTGACAAGACCCAGCGAAAGTCCAATGCCGAAAGTATTGAATTCTTCATTAACGCCGTACTGGAACATGATGCTTATGGGATGACCGCCTTTTGTCTTGAAGAAAGGATTGAGTCCGATCATACCAGAATACGTCAGACCTTCTCTCCCATCTTGGGAATTGCTGAAACATCCTCCTCCAAGCACAACACCTGTTCTTGAACTCGTATGCAAGATTAGATTGATCGTCGCCCCAGCTGCGCCAACATTGCCATGACCCGAAGACGCGTGGAATCCGAGAGCTGCATGCATTCCAAACAGGAATGTTGTTCGTCGACTGTCAACTCTCAAAGGGTAGGCGTTCCAATATGGCCCCAACATGACAATACCTGAACTAGAAGTGCTGGAGACTCCAAAATCGAAGTGGTTGCTGAGCGCGAACCCCATATCCAGCTCCCCCGCAGATCTCTATGTACGTCAACGCCATTTGCGATGGCGCCCTGAACATACCAGCCCCATTCACCATCGTCCATTAAGATGCTCTGTGCACTAACCGACCCGCAAACCACCACCATTGCAACCACCGTGAAGCACAATCTCGTAAACATACCAATCTCCCACTCAATCAGTAGTTTCGTTCCTGTTCGTCTCTTTACTTGACAGTCGGAGGAACGATATCGTTAAGCGAAGCCCGAACAAGCGAAATCGTCAATGAAAACTGAGGACTTCTTGTCATTCCCCGGCTTGAAGGGCCTGTTGAAAAACCCCATTTGCTGCGATTTCACATTGCGCCCGGGATAAGCCGACACGCGTAACTTCTTGTGCGCGGCAGATGCCCACATGTGCCGCGTCGTCGGCAGATGTGGGCATCTGCCGGGCGCGGACTTTTTCAACAGGCCCCTGAAGCGGAGCATGACACGAAAAAGATGAATATGATTCAGTTCAAACCAGCTCGCGAGAAACCGAAAATCGACAGGTACAGTTTTACAAATGGTAGTGTCGGATTGTCACCGGAGATATGAGCGCGGTTTCTTACCCAATCCACCCCAGCTTCGAAGTCGACATACGCTCGACCGACCACGAGACCTTTCAGCCCCAGTGACACGGTCGCAGTTTTCTCCACGACTCCGGTGGGAAACGGTTCCGCATAGTCACCATTGGATTCTACCCACGGCTGAGTCCAGGGAGCATCGATCCGCCCTTCGCCCTGACGACCATAACTCAACGAAATGCTGCTCTGGAGAAGCTCCCGCCACCAATAAATGAGAGATACTTCAGCAAGATCATAGTCATTGCCGGCAACGCTGCCGATAGGGTGACCATCATTCAGGTACCGGTTGCGCGCATGCATCTGGTTGAACGTCCAGTTAGTCACGCGCTGATATTCGAAGCGGATATCGGTGTTCGCCCACAGATCGGCCAGGTAGCCGCCCACAAGTACTCCATACTCATCGGGTTCCCGGTCGCCGCGGCTCTTATTATCTAATTGGATGTCGTCCAGCACTAACTGACCGTAGGTTTTCAGCCCCGTGAGTGGTTGTATGTCGAAGTCAAAACCGACAATCGTATTGTCATTCAGTTTCTCGTTAAGCTGCGAGCCGTGAAAGAAGATGAGCGGGTTTAAGTAGAACAGATCGATCTGCCGCCCCGGGCCGCCGAAAACAACCGTTTCAAACAGACCCGTCCGCAGTCGGTCGCTGAAATGCCAATCGAAACGATGCGCCGCGATATAGCGCGGTTCAAACTGCGCAACTGGGTCTTCATCGGGGTTCAGACCATCGAGCGCGCCCAGTCGATACGACACCGCAAGTTTTCCCCAGCGCACTGTGTACGCCAATCCATCCAGCTTCTGCTGAGGAGAGAAGATCAGCGAACGCTGCGGTCCCCAGAACGAGCCGAACCGACCCACCAACAAGTTGAAGCGCGCACTCTCAAACGAAGCAAAGGCCTGATCCACATCCCCGGCGAAACCTCGCCATTTCTTGCCGGAGTAGAAGGGGTCCTTTGCCAGTTCCTCGTCGAGAATGAAATCAGCGTAGATACTCACGCGATCAAATGGTTGCCCGCGCACACCGGCGCGAAACGACTCGTAGCCGGTCGCTCGCGCGTATAGGGCACAGCGGAAATCCTCGGATGCGAAGCCGAATAGATGCAGCTTCTCCGTCGATTCGTTCAGCCAGGAATCGAACGGACCCAGGGAACTCTCAAATTGATCAGTTGAGAACGGGCCGACCTGATAATCAAAGCTGTTCGGGTGAAGTACCTCGTGACGGAGCCGCCGTTCGTAGAGAAAATCATATTCAGGCTGACCCACAGGCAGGACCGAGGCCACCGCCTGAGAAGACATACACAAAGACAAACACAGCCAGAGCCGCGTTGTCAGTCGTCTCAGTTCAAAGATTTCAGTCAGCCAGTCCATGGCGTCGGTCAATTCATTTTGTTTGGAGTCAGTCGCGGCGGAAGGATGGGGGGTAATCCGCCGGAGCGATTCCGAAAAAGGCCGTATTGTCTACGTCTACTGGCCCGATCCCTTGAGCACGGCGGGGACCGTCTTGGCCAGAATCTTGGCGTCGAGCCAGAGTGACCAGTTGTCTATGTAATGCAGATCGAGCTGCATCCACTCATCAAAATCGATATTGTTGCGTCCGTTCACTTGCCAGAGACAGGTCAGGCCGGGCCGGACGGAGAGCTTGCGATGCTGCCAGGGCTGAAAGCGGCGCGCTTCCTGTGGCAGCGGCGGACGCGGACCGACCAGAGACATCTCGCCCCTGAGCACATTAATAAACTGTGGGAATTCGTCGACTGAGAACTTGCGCAACAGCCGGCCGGTGCGGGTGACTCTCGGATCGTGCTTGATCTTGAAGACCGGCCCGGACATCTCGTTCTTCTCGAGCAGGCTCCGTTTCCTGGCCTCAGCGTCGCTGCACATCGTGCGGAACTTCAACATCGAAAACGGCCTGCCGTTCAGTCCCAGGCGGGTCTGCTTGAAAAAGACCGGCCCCCGGCTGTCCAGTTTTATCATTAAAGCCGCTATCAGCATCACCGGAGCAGACAGGGCCAGTCCAATCAGCGCGCCCACTCGATCCAGAACTGATTTGACCAGCAGTGGTACGTTACTTTCGGGTTCCGAACGGTAGACCATGGCGGGAAGGCCATTGATGTAAGTCGGCTGCACGCGCGCGACTCTCGGACGATAAAGGTTGGGCATGACAAAGATGCGGACGCCCATTTTCTCCGCTATTTCCATCATTTTCCAGGAACGAGAAATGTCGTCCGGATCTACCGCCCAGAAGAGAGCGTCGATCTGCGAACCGATCACAATGTGCTCGAGTGTGTCGGGGTGGCCGATTAGCGGGATATCCCGATACCGCCAGTACCCCTGACGCTGGAAATCGAGAAATCCGATCAACTGGGTGTCAAGCTCCGGAGAGTTGAGCACCATATCGGCTACTTTGCGGGCATTCTCGCCGGTGCCCACTATTATTGCACGTTGTGTCATAGTGTCGGCTAATCCAGCCGTTCTGTCAAACTCGGCCAGAGCCTTTATAACTAAACGCGAGAAGCTCATCAAGCTTAATTGTACTGCGAAGTTCCCGATCAGGAACAAGGTTGCCACAGAAGCGGTCATCGGCCAGCTCATGAGGAGGCTGATACCAAGAAACACCAGGCCGATCTTGCCTTCGTCGACCAGGATACGCCAAAAGTGCTTGCGAATTCGGTATTTCGCCAGCACCGGCTTGGGGCCACGGGTATGGAAATACCAGACTCTGACCAGAAGCAGGGCTGCTATTGACTGCCATATCCATCCGCCGGTTAAACCGCTCAACTTCAGACTTGTCCACAGAAAAGATACAGCGGCGACCGATGCCCCCGTCTGCCCGGCAGCCAGCAAGAGCAGTTTTCGAATTGCAACACTAAGCCGAAAATCAGCCCCGGCTGTGGCATCCCGAACTTGATCCCTTACCCCCTCTGAACTCACGAACATCCCCCTTCGTACATCGATTACATTGCCTGACGGTCCCGCAAGTTTGACATCAGCTCGGTCATACTGCGATCGATTTGACCGCCGGCGCTGCCCCTCTTTAGAAGGTATATGACCATTATCGTCTGGTCTGGCTGACACCTTGATCGGAACAAGGGACTGTTGGGCGGTTGAAGGGGTAAAGGCTACACTGGGGGGCATGGTACAATCGACTCGCTACCTATTGAGAGGACAGATCGAGTTTTCGGTCACGGAGCAAAAGACCCGTCTCAGGCTGGAATCTCCTCGAGTTTTGGTTTGGCAGCCAGGGAACGCAAGCGCGAGGAAGTTCGGGTGGCGGCGTAATCGTGAGGCGACTCGCCCGGCCGGTGAAACATCACAGCGCGCTTGTCGACATCGGCCATCCGGTAGTATTCCGACGGCATACGTCGGAACGTCAACAGCAGGCCGTCGTTGGACAACGGCGACTGAATGCGGTACCGCAGATAGTTTTGAAGATCAGGGTAGCTTTCAAGGTTGTCCACAGGTACGCCGTTGCCGTTCAGGGACGCGGCTACTCGATTGGTATCGGCTACTCGCAGGAGAAGGAAGTCGGCGGATGTGATTCGGTTCTGAACGCCCATTCGTTGCAGTTCCTTGGCCAGCCGGAGCGACTCGTCGTGTACTTGCGCCACGCGTTTTGAGGCTTCCGCGCCGCTCGACAATGACGTCGACAGAAGGCGGAGCATGGTGGTCGTGATGCGTGACCAATGGTAGAAGTTCCTTAGTCCCGCCATGAAACCAATCGAACCGACCAGACATCCGGATTCATCCGAACCGATACTGAAGCCGGCCGTGAGCGACCTGATCACCACGATATTATCAAATCGCTCCAGAAGAGGCAGGGCGGAAATCCCGTAGTAGTCATAGTATTTCTCGTCCAGGATCAGCATACCATTCGGGATGCTCTGGGCGATTCGACTTACGTGCTGCAGGGAGTGGTTGGAGCCGGTTATCCGATTAGGGTTGGCCAGGTAGACCAGAGAATTCGGCGAGTCTACCGCCTGAAGAATCTCCTCGGGATGATTCACGAATGGCGAAGCTCCCGGAACCTCGGTCGCTTCGATTCCGGCGCGCTCGGCGGCAATGGCGACGTCAGGTGATGCATGCCCGGCAATCAGAAGTCGGTTTTTCTCTTGACCGACATGCTCCAGCAACGCGGTCATCATCTCGGTATAATCTGTGAAGGGGATGAGAGCAGAGCAGTCGACGTCCAGTTTCCGCGCCAGGTGCTCAAGGAACTCTTCAAGCGAATCACGTGTAGCCGTTGAAATCCTGTCCATAGGGTCTTCCTTCTACCGCAAGTTTTCTTGTTTCGTAGTTCTGCCGGCTGGGTTCACCAGTCTGGATTTTGAGATAATGAAGCTGAATTCCATTTCCTTGCTTCCGGGTCTTCAAGCCCAATTCCTTAACCGATCTGAGGGCAACTGTTGTGCCCGCCTGTGCAGCAATTGAACAGCACGTACTTGATTGACAGTAAAGCAGTTACATCGATACACTGTGACGCGGTCAGATGCCGATTCTCAGTACGGGATATTTGTTCCGCCTGGCTGGGAAGCTCACACCAAAAACAGATCGCCCGGAGATGTGAAATCTTCCGGGCGATCTTCTTAGGAAGGTGAGAAAAGAGACCAGTTAAAGGACTGTTGTTTTTCATTTTTCTACAGGCGGTCGACTATCAGGATGGTGGTCAGTACGCCGGTGATCGCCGACAAAGTTGTCGTGAATGTCCTGCCCAAATCCCGCTCTTTTTCTATTTTGGTCGGGACGACAATTACGTCGCCCAGATCCACGCGCTGGCCAGTCGTGCCGCCGCCGGAATATACTTCGCCGTTGGCTTTGATCAGTCGGAGACCTTTTTTGTCCGCCTGGGCGGTAAAGTTGCCGGCGCGTTTGAGATAGTACTTAGCGTTCTCCCCTTCGGTGAACTTGATGGTTCCGCTGGAGCCAACCGCCCCCAGCACGGAAATGCCGCTCGGAACCGACGGCACAAAAATTCGATCACCGGGTTGAATGATGATATCACCGATGGTACCGCGTGATTCGAGCAGCCGATCAACATCCAGCACAATCCGGTTCACGGAGTTCGGTTCATATTCGAACAACATCTGGCGCGAGAAATTGCCCAGCGAATCTCGCACAACCGGATTTGACCTCTCCAGGAGTGTCGGAATGCGCTTGCGTTCGAGAGATTTATTGATGGAAGCGCGTTCGATCACGGATCCTTTGGGGAAGGCGGTTGCGGTCATCCCACCAGCGCGCACAAGCAGTTGGTACAGGGTTTCGTCACGGCTCGCCAGCACATACTCGCCGGGGTACATCACCTCGCCCTCGATTTTCACCGTTCGGTGCAATTCCCAGTTCGGCAACTGACGGATGTACACGCGATCATCTTCCTGCAGGACGGTCCGGTGCGCCGTCGGGTCGCTCAGATCGACCTGTTCAAGGGTAACTTCTCCCAGCGAGTCGACCTGCGCGACTTCGGCCCGAAGGAGCGAGGCTCCCCGGTCAAACGACCCAGCCAGGAAGATCAGGTCCTGAACCGTCATGCTATCGTAGTATATATACTGCCCCGGATGCTTGACTTGTCCATCAATGTGGACATATCTATCCCAGTTAACGTCTTGGATCGAATACACGTGCAGCGAGTCACCGTTATTCAGAAGTAGGTTGTCTTCGGAGGAACCGGTCAGGGCCTTGCCCAGGTCCACCGCCAGCACCTCGCGGCGCCAGTCGCTGTGTCTCCGGAAGAGGTTAGCCCGCTTGAAGTGCACGTCGTAGGGCCGCAACTGAGCGCGAGCTATCAAATCGGAAACTCGAGTGGAATCGTCGCGTTCGTAGTAACCCGGATGCTTGACCAGTCCGAACGCCGCCACCATATTGCGTTTCATTTCAAAGATGGAAAAGACCGTTAGTCGGTCGCCGTCGGCCAATGGCACGTTGTCGATGGAATCAGCCGCGCCGCTAAGGTCAAGGTCTTGCACTTCCCAATCGTCACCACGGGAGACCCTCTCCAGCATGACCCGGTCGAGGTAGGCGTCGGATGCCGGCTGGCCGGCCAGCGCAAACAAATCGAGCACGGCCGCCTCTCCCTTCAATTCGTAAATCGCCGGGCGCTTGATCTTGCCACGGATCGCCACCCGCGGACCGGTCATGGGAATGAAAATCGCGTCCCCGGACTCCAGGCGAACGTCTGTGGAGTTGTCCCCTTCCAGCAGGAAGCGATACAGATCTGCCTCGGCAATTTTGACACCGTTGCGCATAACGCGAATCTCGCGCATCGAGCCGTTCTGGGTCGGTCCTCCGGCCAGATAAAGAGCATTGAACAGCGAGGTCAGCGACGATACAGTATAGGCGCCAGGTCGCTGGACCTCGCCGGTCAAGTAGATTCTGATCGAGCGTATCTTTCCCAGCGAAACGCTGAGATCGAAATTCGTATAGATAGTGGCCAGTTGCCGTTGAAGTTGCTCGCGGAACTCGGCCAGGTTTCGCCCCCAGACCACAATTTCCCCAGCCTGCGGAACGAAAATGCGCCCCTCACGGTCAACCGAGAGGGTGTACTCTTTCTCCACCTGACCCCAAAGGGAGATGATAATATTATCTCCGGGACCGAGGACGTAATCATCGCTGGCGGCGATGTCCTCAGGGGGAAGACTCTCGCGCGGCCCCGCAAACAGCTCCATCCCAAACGGGATCAGATCTTCAAACGGGGTCAGTGACTCTGAGTTTGTCGATTTCTTTTGCGCCACGGCGGTCGAATCATGAGCTCGCAGCGTGTCGGGAAGTCTGGTTAGAGAGTCGGTGTTAGCGTAAATCGATGGGGACTGGTATGATTTGTTCTCACTGTCCGAAGTGACAGGATTTGCCATGCGACTGAGGATCATCGCCTTGTCGGTGTCGCTGAGACTCGACAAGTCCTGGGCCAGGGCGTGCCTGAACCAGTTGATACAGACCAGAACTATGACGAAAACGAGGAAAAACAGTTTTTTTTGCACCATCACCTTCCTATAGCGATGTGCCGCGTTCCGTGCGGCGGTTCTAATGCTGTGAATCCTTCTTACAAGTGGGATGCCGGGTCGCGGAGGCCTTTACTATCTGATTGCCTCAAAAGGAATTAGCTGTGTGACACTCATTCGTAGCAAGGGACACCGAGCTTCTTCCCCGCACATCATTTCCGCAGTACGAGGAAGATATTTCCCAAACTGCTGTCTGTGTTGGGTTTCGATTGGAGGTATTTTTCCGCTACAACAGCCCAGATTAATAGGCTTTGGCCCGCTTGACATCGGCGGGACAGTGTAGTAATTTGCCAGCCGTTTTTTGACGTTGCATGTGGTTGGATCGTCAGTATTGACAAGAGGTTGGACTGGCTTATCGCGTGCCGAGAGGCGAATTGTCCCACACGGATCGACCAGATCGACCAGATAGGATTAACAGGAGACTTTGAGTAATAGGACGGAGAACCGAATGCGGATTCTAACACTGGCCGTAGCTGTTCTGCTGTTGCTTGCGTCGTGGAGCGGCAGTCTGTACGCAAGCGGTTTTGAGAACACCGGTCTGGGAGCTACTGCCCGAGGCATGGGTGGCGCGTTTCGAGCCATCGCCGACGACTGGAGTGCGGCATACTACAACCCGGCCGGCTATGCCTTCATTGTTGACAACCAGTTGGCAGGCACTCTGGGACTGATTCACTTTCGCGACGAGATTACGCCGCACTACGTAGAGACCGACCCGGAAGGTAACGAATACGGCTGGGGTATCGCCAACGGGCAGACCATCTACAACTTCCATCGAGTCCTCAACAATCCCTCAGCCGGATTTGTGGTCCGTCTGCCCATGATGGGAGGCGAAACGGTATTTGGTCTTTCGGCGTTTGAGCCGTTTGATCAAAGCCTGCGGTGGCGTACATATGCGCCTGATGCTTCTTTCATGCGGGCGTACAACGAAGACATTGGAGTGAAGTTTTCGCTCCCGGGGCACGACTATTTGATCGATTTGGACGTTGTGGCGTTTCAGGCAACTGCGGCGCGGGAGTTTAACGAAGGCAAATTGGCGATTGGTGTCGGGTTGCAACTTTTGCGCGGTGACCTTTGGTTTAGTAACCTCACTTTTCGAGCGAATCCCAGGGGTGATGTCAACCCGGACGTAGACAACCGGCCACGCGACCAGATCCCCGAAATTTCGGACAGTCAAGGGCGCGGCTGGGGCTTCGGCCTTCGCGGCGGGGTGATCTGGAAACCTACAGAAAAACTCAATGTCGCCGCCACGGCCTATCTTCCTTTCGATATCACCATCAAGGGCGAAACATTCTACACCTTTGTTATGCCTAAGGCCGTGTACTTGTGGGGTAGCGTAGCGCCTAACTCCGCTGATTATTTGTTTGTCTCAGGAGAGATGCTAACCCAAACATCGGATTTCGAAACCAAACTGAAGTTGCCGTCCTCGCTGGCTCTTGGTGTCTCGTATCAGGCAACTGAGAAGCTGACCGTGGCGGTTGACGCCGAGTACACGTTGTGGTCGAAGTATGATGGTTTGGATTTCTCGTTCTCTAATTTTGCTAACACTCCTCGGTTTGAACAGGAGTTTTTCCAGGCCGACCTGGCCAGTCCGGTGAAATGGGACAACACCGGCAAAGTCTCGCTGGGCGCCCGGTACCTGTTGCACTCGAAACTGACTCTTCTGGCTGGTGTGTGTGCAGACCAATCGCCCTCCCGTAATTCGACTGACTACACGCCGCAATTCATGGACCTCGGCACGAAGAAGGGTTTCAGTGGCGGCGGGATTTTGCACATCAGCCAGTGGGACGTGGGGTTGATAACGAGCTACACTGCTTATCCCGACATCAACCTGGTGGGCCTGGTTGACTCAGACGGCAACGGTACTTTTGACAATTTTCCCGGCGCCTACAAGGCTGGCACCTATGAAACAGTGCTCTCGGTGGGCCACCGGTTTTAGGAGATCTGCAAGATGCGAAGATATCTGATGTTCATGGCCGGAATTGTGATGATCCTGGCCCTCGTAATTGGATGTGAGAACCGCGGTTCCAACATAACGCCGGTGGACCTTGGAGACCTGGAGGGCTGGAGCGGGGTTGATCCCAGCCCAAGCCATCCTTTTGTGCCGGCTCTGACTCTGCAACTGCGCAATCCTCAGGAAATTCTCCTGGGCTCCGCTTATTTGCCCCCCGGAGCCATGGACATTCCGCCCACTCATCCTATGCCTCTGCTTATCCTGTTGGCGCCCGAGACCGGCACCCGATTCTACTACTTCCAGGCAGGCCTGAGTGAACTGGTTCGCGAACTGACGGCGAGCGGTCAGATTCAACCTATGGTCATCTATTGCATGGCCAGTGATCAGACGTTCGGTGGTTACTTCTATGGTGACAGCGATCCAGCTGGACATTATGATTCTATTTTCCACTACGATTTGGAGTGGGACAATATCCCGATTACTTCCACTTCAGACTTGTTGAGATACTTGCACACGGCCTATCCATCGACAATTAAATCACCAGCCAAGCGGGGTATTGGCGGCATTGGACAGGGGGCGTATGGGGCGTTTCGTGCGGCCATCAAGAACCCCGGTGTCTTTTCGTCGATTTCGGTTGCTGACGGCCCCCTCGATTTTGACGGTCCCGACGGCAGCAGCGGGCTGATGGACCTGTTCGATGCTGCCGTTCTGGAACAGGAGGCATCTTACAATGCGAACGAATCCGTGGATACTATCAAGGTTGCCAGCACTGACGCCTTCGATGATATTTGGGTGGACACGATTATCTCCGGCATCGATACCACTTTCGATTCCACTTGGGTGAATTACGATACCATCCCTTTCAATTTCAATGACCACTTCGATAGCGCCCAGTCAATGCCGATCTCGATGACTTTCATTGGCGGCTCGCTGGCTTTCTCGCCCAATGACAGCATCGTTTACAGTCGGACTATTGATACCTCGATAGTTCCGGCTCCTGGTAATAGGGCTGATACTACCTATACAAGGCGGCTCGTGTTCAGTCATTGGGAAAAGATCGCCGACAGCTTGCTTCCCGGCGGTGGAGATTCCACAACGTTCATTTACAACTTGATCAGACTTAACCCCAGCTTGTACAATATTGATCTCGATTTCCACCTGCCGTTTGACGCCAATGGCAACGTGTATCAGCCAATCTGGGATCGCTGGATGGCCAACAACCTTGAGAACATGTTTGTGGCCGAAGGCGGCGATCCGTTGCAGGGTGCAAACATGTGGTTTGCCACCAACCCGAATGCGCATTGGGACTATTACCATATGACTCAATCATGGATGGATTTCCTGCGCAACCAGGGCCACGAACTTGAGGAGTATAGCTACTCGAGCTACAACGATGATCCGGTCATCAACGACGAATACCTCTTTGATATTCTGCGCGAGATGTTGATCTTCCACTCCAACAACTTCGGCAATTGATGGCATGAATGAATGGTCAGCCCGGAGGGCAGTGTCCCTCCGGGCTTTTTTGTGAGGGAAACTCGACTATGACCAACGGCGAAAGATACGATCTTATTTCGATCGGGGCTCATCCGGACGATGTCGAAGTCGGCACCGGCGGTGTACTGATCGACTTGAACAGGCGTGGTTACCGCTGCGGCATTGTCATTCTGACGCAGGGTGAGATGGGTACCGGCGGTACCGCGGAGATTCGCTCCAACGAAGTCAAAGAAGCCGCTGCGGTTCTCGGGGTCGACATTCTGGCTACGTTTGACTGGGGCGACACCAGGCTCGAAGACAAGTACGAATATCGGCTGGAACTGGGACGCATCATCCGGCAGGCACGGCCCAGGATCATTCTGGCGCCTTACCCGCATGTCGGCCACGGCCGCAGGCAGTCACATCCCGATCATGTCGCAGCGGGCGTGATTAGTATTAATGCCACCAATCTGGCGGCTCTCAAGAAAGCCGATCTGCCCGGTGAGCCGCACCTGGTGGATCGTATTTTTCATTACTTTCTGCCGCCGGGAGTATATCCCAATTTCGTGGTTGATATCACACCGCATTTTGGCCAGTGGATCAAAGCCCTGTCAGCTCATCAATCGCAGTTCCTGAATCCGGAGAAGTCGCGGGACTATATCGATTCGCTCACGCTGATGGCGCGCTCATTCGGGATGCAGGCGCGTTGCACATACGGCCAGGGTTTCCACGCCGTCGAACCGATCGTGGTGGGTGATATCATGTCGCTGGCCGTTTCGGATGAGCACTAATGTACTGCTTTCGCAGAGGGTCACTACAAAGCATATAAGGATCCTTGTTGTCTCAACATCAGAGTGTCGACCTCAAAGGTCTCGATCTACGGGCAGTGTAGTTCAAAGGACTTTGAGGATGATCGCCGTGGCGTCGTCTTGAACGGCCCTGTCTTCAGCGAACGATCGGCTGGCCGCGCAGAGGCCTGCCGCAATCAGAGCCGAAGGCTCATGGCGATTTTTGTGAACGTACTTAATGACCTGGCCTATGAGTGATTCTCGACCGCAACGATTGAGCGATTCCGTGACACCGTCGGTCAACAGCAGCAGGATCTGTTCTTTCTCCAACTTTAGAGTTTCGTCCGATGAAAAGAGACCGTCTGCAAAAGGACCCAGAGGCGGCCCGCTGCTTTTCAGCACATGAGCGATCTCACCCGACTGATTCAGCAGATAACCAAACTCATGTCCGGCGCCGGCAAATGTAAGAGTCCTCGTGCGCGGATCGAGGCAGACCAGCAGCAGAGTAACAAAGCGATCGTCCTTAAGGTCCTCATGCAGCATCTTATTGACCAGAGCCAGGATTTCGCCCGGGTCGACCATAGTCGCGGCAAGGGAACGCACGTAAGCACGAGTTTCCGCCATGATCAGCGCTGAGCTGATGCCATGACCGCTGACATCGCCGACGGCAATGCAGAGAGAACCGTCCGGCCGGCAGATGAAATCATAGTAATCGCCGCCGGTTTCGTCGGCCGGGTCGGTCGAGGCTGCGATGTCAAAGCCCGGAATCTCTGCGCAGGCTCGATAGAAAGATTGCTGTACCTTACGCGCCAGGTGAAGCTCGACTTCCTGCTCTTTTTTCTTAAGCAGCTCAGTAATATCCTTAAGCACCGAGACGAAGTGAGTGATATTTCCTTCGTCATCCCTCACCGGCGTGATTGTCTGTTCCGCCCAATATATCTCGCCTGTCCTTTTTCTGTTGGCCACCGTGCCGCGAAAGGGTTGTCCAGAGAGAATCCTACCCCAAAGATCATGATAAAACGCCGCATCGTGCATACCGGACCTGAGAATCCGGGGGGTGTTGCCCATCGCCTCTGCAACTGTATAGCCGGTGGTAGTTTCAAAAGCGTGATTAACGTACTCGATACACCCCCGCATATCGGTTATGATCACGCTGTCGGCGGTCTGGGCAAGGGCCCGGCTCAATCGTTCGAGGAGCCTGAGGTTCTTCAGGGCTTCGTCGCGCTCGGTAATGTCGCGATATTGCCAACCGTGCCCCAGACACGCACCGCCCGATATGATCGGGACGTAGTCCCGCTCGAAGACGCGCCCGTCACGCAGATAAATCTTCTCATTCGATACGGGCCTTCCTTCTCTCAGCAGATGCTCGATTCGCTGAACAAAGCCCTCCGGATCGGGAAACAGGTGTTTGGCTTGCGCCACCGACTGGTAGCAGTCCTTGCCTATGAGTTCCGAGGGTTTTGAGAAGACGCCGAACAGTTCACAGAAAGCAGTGTTGATGAACTGAATCTTTCTCTTGTCGCTCTCCAGCAGGACGGCCGTTTTCTGACTATGGATCAGGATTGACAGCAGCTGTAATGTCGAATGAAGTTTGTCTTCAGACTCTCGTTGATCAGTGATGTCACGAAAAATAGCCAGCCCGCCCCAGGTGGATCCGTTACCCGTCTTCAAGGGTCGGCCGCTCACACTAATCCACCCGCCGGTAGGTCGGTCCTGATTTCTGATGTAGATCGGCTCGTCAAGCACTTCCTCGCCCCGAATGGCTCGGGTCAGGGGTAGTTGATGGGCCGGATAAGGCGTGACTTTGTCAGTGTGGTAGCAACCATAGACCGAGGCCCACTCTTCAGGGTGGATATCACGAGCACCTGTTCCGAGAATCCTCTCGGCTGCCGAATTGAAAACCAGAAAACTGCCCTCCGGGTCGGCTACAATCACTCCATCGCAGAGCTTATCCAAAACGATCTTCAAGAAATGGGTAGCGTTAGGCAATACGGGTTCCATGTCCTTGTCCTTGCTTGTATAGGACCCTACGCACCAAGAGTTGAATTCGTTTGCTCAGTCAGCGGCCTGGATGTCGGGTGTTTATTCAAATGATCCGAGGCCTTTCTGTTGTCTAACCTGAATTGGATCAGATAGTTCCAGTAGAAAACAACCTGTTGGCAGAGGACTGGAGTCTTGCCGACGGCTTTCCGCCGGGAATGATTCAAGTTAGAACGTCCGGTCGTGAAACTATATCGATTTGCTCACACTGTTGGCTTACCGCCCCCAGATTAGTTCGTGTTGCATTCTGCTCTGTCGTAGCTATCTTTAGGCAGTCGGGTGACTGCCAATCGTTGCGAGGTAGCGTACATGTTCCAAAACCTTTCTCTCTTTACGCTGATAGCGGTGTTTGTCCTGCTGTCTGTTGCCAGGCTCTACCGGACTTTCGGTCGAAGGAGATTCCTGTTTGACTCGTATCTCGGCTATACCTGGCTGTTCTTTCTCACTTTCGTGTTTTCGGAGATGATAAGCTACGCAGTCAGTGTCTGGATTCTGGCGCTCATCAGCTTCTGGGCCATCAGGGAGTATTTCTCGCTCATCAATATCCGTCTCCAGGACCGATTGGCGCTGGTCGGTGCATATCTCTCTATCCCATTCATGTATTACTTCATCCAGACCGAATGGTACGGAATGTTCATAGTGTCGATACCGGTCTACGCCTTCCTGGCTATCCCGATATTAGTCGTGTGGGGCGGCAGGGAATCCGAAGGCACCGTCTTTTCCATCGGCGCAATCGACTTCGGCCTGTTTCTGTTTGTCTTCTGCATCGGACATGTCGGCTATCTGCTGTCGTACTCGGTCTGGATGGCCGCATTGCTGATTCTCAATGTCCTGGTGTGCGATCTGGCTATCTATCTTGTTCGACATCGTACCGAACACACCGCCGCCAAGATCATCTTTTCCTGGTTGGCACCGATTCCCGTAGTTCTGGCTCTCTCGCTCGCTCTGTCGCCGTGGACCGAAATTCCGCCGCTACATTCGGTCATGCTGGCGCTGATGACACCGGTGCTGGTTCAGATGGGTCATCATGCCGGGCGTTTTGTCGAGGCCGACTTGGGAATTCAGGAAGACCTGTTGGTGCCGGGACGCGGCCAGATCCTTGACAACCTGCAGTCGCTGTTCTATGCCGCGCCGGTTATGTTTCACTACATCCGGTACTTCCTGAAATGAATGCTCCCTCTCGCATCTCTCGCACAGCGGTCGCATTACACCTGATCCTGCTGCGCCCGTTCATGAAGTTGTTCTGTGGAATCAACGTGGCCGGCCGGGACAATCTGGAAGGGCTGGAGCAGGCTATCGTCATCGCCAATCACAACAGCCATCTGGATGTTTTGCTCCTCTACTATCTCCTTCCGGCGAGGATGATCTGCCGCACCCATCCGGTCGCCGACCAACCTCATTTTGCCCGGTCGCGAGTGCTGTATAATCTGATCAACTTCCTGCTGAGACCAATCTGGATCACGCGAGGCAAACCGGACCTCGGTGATGATCCCTTTCGTGGGATCAAAAGCGTTATCGACAGCGGCCGCAACGTGATCATTTTTCCCGAAGGTACCCGCGGCCAGCCGGGTGAAATGGAACATTTTAGGAGCGGCATAGGGCGACTGATGGCGCAATATCCGCACGTGCCGATCGTTCCGGTGTTTCTCACCGGACCGGATCGGGCCCTGCCCAGGGCAAGCGGCCTGCTCCTGCCGTTCTGGAACAACATCATAGTCGGGCCTCCGCAAAAGTGTGTCGGCAGCCATCGCGAGATCACGCACCAACTGGAAAGTGTCCTGGTCGATCTTTCGAGATCGGAGCGTGCTCGCCGCCACAAGCGAAGAGCACAGACAGTACGACCAGCTATATGCCTCGCTTTTCTCGGGATTGACGGTTCGGGCAAGAGCACCGCTTCCACGATCGCGGCACAACGGTTCTCGGAATCGCTGCGGGTCTGTCTGGTCTCCGATGAACTGCGCGTTTTCGAGAACGGCCAGGCGAGAGAACTTCAGCCGTTGCCGTCGGAGAAACTACGGCAGCGAATCAGCGCCTATGCGAAAACGGTCGGTTCGCTGAAGCAGTACAAAATCCCCAAACTGGCTGAACTACTGCTGAGAGACAGGCTCATGCATGAGGCCGGGCGGTGGTACTCGCCCGACCTGATCGTAATGGACGGTTCGCCCCTGCTCAATCTTCTGGCCTGGTCGGTGCTGTATCAACAGGAAGATCTGGACAACGCCACCTGCTCAACCGCACTCGGCATATTGAGTGGCCTGACGAAAGACGTCAACCGCAGCGACAACATCTTTACGCGTTTCCCGGAACTGGCCCGGATGAAGCGACTTGGGTTGACTCATCTCACACTGCCTGATATCGTGATTCTGATTGATGTTGATGCGGCCACAGCCTGCGGGCGGATTGAGGCCCGAGGTCAGCAGCGACAGGTCCATGAAACAGAAGAGAAGCTCGATCGGCTCCGCCGCGCTTATCATCAGGTGTGTGAGGTTGTTCAAACGGATTGGCGGATACCAACACGGATAGTGAACGGCGAACAAACGTTGGAGAATGTCATGGAGCAGGCGCTTCAATTCGCCAGGGCATCACTGACCACGAAGGAGTAAACGGATGAATCCCCATATCGATGTCATAGCCACGACCATCTCGGGGTCGATAAAGGACTGGGGCAAGGTCAAACGGATCGTGCCGCTGTTCAACGAGCACGGAATGACCGATGTCAACCTGTGCTCGACGGACAGTCATGCCGAAGCGCGCCGCAAGACCGCAGAACTGGTGGCGGCGGGAGGCAGGATTATCATCTCCGCCGGCGGGTCAGGTACGTTCAACGCCGTACTCGAAGGCTGTTTTGATTCCGGCCGCGACTTGAAGGATGTGCGGATCGGGTTTCTTCGCAAAGGTTCAGCCGACCTTATCGGCAAGACGCTGGGCATGCCGGACAAGATCGAGGCGGCCATCGATGTGTTCGTGAAAGCCATTCGAGAGAACAGGGTTGTTCCATGCGATGTACTGCTGGCTTCCGATGCTGGCGGCAAGACCAAACCGCATCGCTTTGTCGGCTACGGCGGCGCCGAGATTTTCGGCCGCATACCGCATTTTACGGAGAACCGTTTCATCAAGTACTACAAGGGCGTGCTGAGCCAGTTGTTCGGCGACCTGGGGCCGTTCTTTGTCGGCACCAGCTTGGCGACAACCGACAAACTTATTCGCACAGTCGGCCGGAAAAAACGACAATGGAAGATATCGGTCGATAGTCGTGAAGTCGCCGCAGGCAAGTTCAATGCGATAATAATCGTCAATGGCTATCTCGGACCTGATCTGCCATTTGCCAAGGGTGAACCACTTGGTTCCGGAAAATTCTATGTGTACACGATTGCAGACCGGGGTGCTTTCCGACTCGCCCGGCAACTGAAGCATGCCTGGGACGGATCGATAATGAACGACCCCGAAAGGTGGGGCTTCGGTTCATTCACAGTCGAAACGAAACTTCAGTTGCAGCCATTGGACGGCGGCGAGTTCCCGATCAATACCGACGGTTCGACTATGTTCTGCCACGGCGGTGTGGAAGTCACTATCTGCGACCGGGTGCATCTGCTGTCGTCGTGATGAGCCGCTTGGCGGGATGTCAGGGCTGGTAGGTCGGATTCGGAACTCGCCGATCAGGCCGAAGGGTTTCTTGTATGTGGGTCTTCGACCCCCAACGGGCGGCCCGACGGGCGCGCAACAATCGGGGCATTGTCACGTAGAATGTGAGACGACGCCCCAGGAGACAAAGAACAGTACTTTCAGGAAACGCAACTGAGAACAAAACATAAACAAAAGAAATGGAACATGAACACCATGACACTACTCCTCGCTATCGTGCTCTTTTCACTCGCTTCAACGCTATGCCAGGCAGACGATTCCACCGGAATTGTCTTTAGGAAGAGCGAGCAGACTCTAGGCAATACAAGAACATTTGGTGTCGCCATCGCAGACGTCGACATCGACGGTGATAATGATGTCTTTATGACCAACTATATTGGCCCCAGTACCCTCTGGCTGAATGACGGCAGCGGCGTGTTCTCGCCTAGCCCCCAGAGCTTCAACATAGCAGAGGTGCACGGTGTCGGTATTCGTGATCTTAATGGTGACACGTATCCGGATATCTTCCTGTTAAGCCATGTGAATCCGAGCAAAGTTTATTTCAACAATGGAGCGGGTGTTTTTACGGCCGGTTCGCAGGACATTGGTGTGGGCACGGATTTTCCCGGCATGATTGTCCTCGGAGATGTTGATGGCGACGGCGATCTCGACGCCTTTATTTCCTATTACGAATTGCCTAATCGACTTTGGCTGAATGATGGAAAAGGGGTGTTTACCGCAACGAGTAACCTATATGGCGGAGCTAATGCATCCACCATGGTGCTGGCGGATGTCAACGGCGATACGTACCTTGATCTGTATCTCAGTTTAACGGATCAGCCCGATGAGATATGGATAAATGACGGCAAGGGCAACTTCAGGAATAGCGGCCAGAAGTTGGGAACTGATAAAGGACATGAGAGTGTTGCGTCCGGTGATGTGGACAGAGACGGTGATGTGGATTTCGTCGTGGCTAATTCTACCGCCGGCGTGACGGTATGGCTCAATCAGAATAATGCGGGATCATTTGTCGAAGCGGGACCCGGTTTTGCAGTAGGTTACGCAAGCTGCAAGTTATTCGATGCCGACCTTGATGGTGACCTTGACCTGATTACGGGCCATCGTGAAGGCGGGTTGAAACTCTGGTCAAATAATGGCTCAGGAGTCTTCACTGAGCTGAATCAGAATTTTGGAAGCGCCAGGCCGGCCGGCATAGCTTGTGGCAGGCTTGACAAAGATGATGACCTGGACATTGTGTTCGGAGTTTTAGAAAACAGCGGCGGAAACCCAATCTACTTTAATGAGTCCGTTGACTTAAGGCAGAACAAGTAGGACGACTTGGATTTGCTCTTTACCCTATCGCTGCGAACGCTTGCTGTAAATCCGCCAGCAGGTCGTCGATGTGTTCGATGCCGACCGAAAGCCGAATCAACTGGTCACGGATACCGTTCTTCTTGCGGATGTCTTTCGGGATTGAGGCATGGGTCATGGTCGCGGGGTGATTGATAAGCGATTCGACCCCACCCAATGATTCAGCCAGAATGAACTGCTTCGTAGACATCACGAACTTTTTGACAATTTCGAAGTCCGCGTCCAATTCAAACGAAACCATCCCACCCGGCAGTTTCATGCCGTTCGGCAGCGGTTTGCCATCAAGACCGGGATAGTACACTCTCGAAACCCGCTTCTGCGTTTTCAAATATGCGGCGATTTTCTGCGCGTTGAAGCTGTGTCGATCCATGCGCACGTGCAGCGTCTTGATGCCGCGCAGCACGAGCCAGGATTGAAACGGATCGAGAATCGCCCCTACCGCATACTGGTTGAAGAAGATCTTTTCGCCCAGTTCCTTGTCCCTGGTAATTATCGCGCCGCCGATCACGTCGCAGTGCCCGCTGAGATATTTGGACATCGAGTGGTGCACGATATCCGCGCCTAAGTTGAGCGGCGTCTGGATATACGGTGTAGCGAACGTGTTGTCGACTGCCAGCAGGATGTTACGCTTGTGGGCGATTTCCGCAATCGCGCGGATATCGGCTAACTTGAGCAGCGGGTTGGTGGGGGTTTCGACCCAGAACAACTTGGTATTCGGCTTGATCGCTTTCTCGAAATTGGCCGGGTCGCGGCCATCGACATAGCTGAAATCGAGTTTGAACTGAGGCCGCAGCAAACGCTCGAACAGGCGATGGCACCCGCCGTAGAGGTCATCCACCGCGACCACATGATCACCGGTGCTCAACAAATTGATCACCGCGCCAACCGCTGCCAGTCCCGACGAAAACGCCCGCGCGCTCGTGCCCTGTTCCATCGCCGCCAGCGCTTTCTCCAGCGCCACGCGGGTCGGGTTGGACCATCGGGAATACACATACCCGGAATCGTCGCCGGGGAATTGCTCGCGATAAGTTGAGGTCGGGTAGATCGGCGTAGTTACTGAGAAAGTGCCATCCTGGGGCACGATGCCGGAGTGGATGGCGATGGATTCGATATGAAGTTCTTTGTTGTCACTCATGGTGCCACCTTCTGTAAGAAGCCTTTCTCACACATCCAGTCATCATTGTACATCTTGGAGATGTACTTCGAACCGCTGTCGGGCAGTATGATAACCATCACGGCGGCATTGTCAAGATGGGCGGCATGTTTCAGCGCTGCCGCCACGATTGATCCCGAAGATCCGCCTGCCAGTATCCCCTCCTTGCGGGCCAGGTCGCGCCCCACGAGAAAGCTCTCCTTGTCGCCGATCTGGTACATGGTGTCGATCACGGAGAAGTCCATAGTCGGACAAAGCATATCCTCGCCAATCCCTTCGACCAGATAGGTATGCGGCTCGGTCATGGTCTTGTCTTTGTGGTACTGGTAATATATGGAACCGATCGGATCAGCCGCGACCACCTCGATTTTCGGGTTCTGCTCCTTGAGAAAGCGGGCGACGCCGGACACTGTGCCCCCCGTGCCGACGCCACCGACCAAAACATTAAGCAGCCCTTTGGTCTGCTCCCAGATTTCCGGGCCGGTGGTATGGTAGTGAGCCTTGATGTTGTCCAGATTGAAGTACTGCCCTACCCAGTACGAATTGGGCGTCTCGCGGGCCACTCGCTTGCCGGTCTCGTAGTAACTCTCCGGCGATTCGGGCGGCACGGCGGTCGGACAGATGCGGACTTCGGCACCAAACGCCTTGATCGTATCCACTTTTTCCCGAGACATCTTGTCAGGGATTGTCAGGATCGCCTTGAACCCATACACGGCGGCGAACATGGCCACGGCGGCGCCGGTGTTCCCAGAGGTAGCCTCGACAATTGTCCCACCCGGCTTCAATTCGCCGCGAGCCACCGCCTGGTTGAGCAGGTAGATCACCATCCGGTCTTTCACCGAGCCAGACGGGTTGAGGAACTCCGGCTTGACCAGCAGGGTCGCTTTGATACCATGTTCCTGCGGCAGGCGACGTAGCTTTACCAATGGCGTGTTACCCGTTGCCTGGGTGATATTCTCCAGATATTCAATACCGGTTGCTTTCTGCTCTTCATTCATGATCTTAATTCTCTTCTTTGTCCGGTACCAAGATCCTACCGGACAGTCCTTAGTTTGAGTCGCGGCTGCTTCTACTCGGTAGATCGGTTGGACCGGGCACTCTACAACCACCCCCGCCAAACAAATACCAACCGTCCCGAGTTCAGCGTTGTTGCTCTCATTTTGAGCTAATGAAATAATATAAAGTTGCCGAAGAAACCGTTTGACAAGAAAAAGCGCGGACAATAAGCTTGCGCCGATGAGGGAGACGGGCCCGTTGGATAGGCCGAAACCGCTCCCTTGTAGTTTGCACAAAGACAAACCAACCACGATTTACTTGCACGAGGTTATGCCGTGTATTGCACCAACTGTAGCGAGAAGATTTTGGGTGAACCGCTGAGGCAGGGCGGCGAATGCTTCTGTTCGGCGGAATGCGCCAATGTCGCACAGGGTGTCGACCCCGACGCCCCTATGATCTACGAGATTCAGGATTTTGACGAAGATTTCTTTGAGGAAGAGCAGTAAACCGGGGTTTGAGCCGACGCTCAGTCGCGCGTGATTTCGAGAATCTCGTAACGCAACAGGCCCACGGGCACCTTTATCTCGGCAATTTCACCTACTCCCTTGCCGAGCAGACCCGCGCCGATCGGTGATTTTACCGAAATAATGTCGTTGTCGGCATCAGCTTCTTCCTGCGGCGAGAGAGTATAGACAATCTCCTCACCCCGATCCAGATCGCGGACCTTGACCTTGGCGAAAAGATACGCCTTATCGGTGCTGATTTGATCAGTATCCACGGTCCGCACCCGCGACAGCTTGTCCTGAAGCTCGGCGATCTTGCGTTCCAGGTGTCCCTGGGCTTCCTTGGCGGCGTGGTATTCGGCGTTTTCGGACAGGTCGCCCAGTTCGCGGGCGCGCTTGATTTCGGAGACTATTCGGGGGCGTTCCTCGAACTTGAGCCGTTTCAGTTCCTGCTCCAGCCTGATGCGCCCGTCCTTGGTGAGGTAGACCGGTTCCCTATCCATGTGGGAGTAATATAGTGGGTTTTGTTCGTTCTGGCAAATCGGACCGGACCTGGCGGCTCTTGAGTCCGAAAATGACCAGCGAGACCGCCAGGCCGGGGAAAATCGGCTGAAGGCCGAACCAGTACTCGCTGGATTGGCCCATATACTGCGACAACGACCAGATCAGTGCCACGCCGCCTGACAGAATCACGGAGGCCAGTGCCCAGGCTGAGGGGAGACGTCGCTTTCCCACAAAGGCAGTGAAGACCGGGATAAGGAGCGCCGGGGTACCGATCGATCCGAAAACGTACCAAATATCGATGACCGAGCGGAAGAACAACGCCAGAACGACGGCCAGAACCATAGTGACCAACAACCCTATGTGAGTAAAGCGAGTCACTTCATCTTCGCCGATCAACCCAAAACGACGGAGGATGTCGTTGCCGAAAGTCGAGGCCGCTATGAAAAGATAGGAATCGACCGTCGACATAACCGTCGCCAGCATCGCCAGAAGAAACAGCCCGAACAGGCCCGGTGGCAGCTCCTGCGCACCCAAAACCGGAAAGGCGGCCACCGGGTCAGTCAGGTTGGGAAGCAGCGCTCGGGCATAAAGTCCGCACGAAGTCGTCATGAAATCGAAAACCGCCCAGCAGATGATTGAGATGAAGATGCCGTTTCTGGCCACGCCTTCGGATTTGGCTGCGTAGCAGCGCTGGAAGAAGCATGGCTCGATCAGGGTCGCCAGCGCGATCACGTACCAGACCGCCACGTACCAACCAGAGCGACCGCCATTCCAGGCCAGATGAGTCGCCGGGAGATGCTCAACCAGAAAGGGCAGGCCGCCATAACGTGACACCAGCACGACCACCAGCACGGCGAACCCGAGGAACATGAGAACGAACTGGAGAATGTCGGTGCGCACGACCGATTTGAACCCGCCCATGTAGAGATAGACCCCGGACAGAAGCGTACCCAGCACCACCCCGGTCCAGTACGGCCAGCCAAACAATTGCTCCGCCATCACTCCGAGCATCAGAACATAGGCGGTCGGGACCGTCATGGCGAAGATGACAATTGCGCCCACTGCGGCAGTCTTGTCGCCGTAGGCGGAGGCGAGGCGATCCGGGATAGTCAAGGCCTCGGATTGCCGTGCCTTTTTCGCCAGGTAGAGCGCAAACAGAAAGGCCGCCAGATAGTACGGCACTCCGAACACCAGCCAGTTCGAGAGACCGTAACGATAGCTGTACTCGCTGATCCCCAGAATTCCCCCGTACCAGGTGGAAACCAGCGATGCCACAAAAGCCGGCAGGGTGAGCATCCGCCCGCCCAGAATAACCTCGGCAACCGGACTGTTCTTGCCCAAACGCCGAAAGAAACCGACCCCCATCTGGGCGACCAGGTACAGGACGATCAGGCTGTAATCAATGAAAGCCATTTAGCCTCAGAACATCTCCAGTTGGATCTGACCGTAGAACGACCGTTCCGGCGCGACGAAATACTCGGCCCAGCCGTCAATCACCCTGCTACCGCCGTCGTCATAGGCGTAGTTGCCGCCGTAGCCGGAAGCTTCGTACTTCTTGTCGCCGATGTTGTCCACCCGTAGCGCCAGAGTCAGTTTGCCGACCTGGAGAAAGTCTGGAATCGCGTACTGAATCGACAACGACGAGACCACGTACGGATCCAGCGACAGTTCCTCGACATTCCACAACTCCATGTAGCGGCGACCCACCAGTCGGGTCCGGCCGGTGATTCGCCAGATGGTCCGATCATAGTCGAGGACCAAATTGCCGAGGACATCGGGGAAGTTGCTCAGTTTCCGGCCGTGGAGGTTCACGCGATAACCGTCAATGTCCGCTATGAAGCGTTTGACGCGTCCGTAGTTCCACGCTAGGTTGCCGTCAAGCTTGAGATCCGCCACCGGCTTCACAGCGGCCGTGAGTTCCAGACCGGCGTGAACGGAATGTGGGGCGTTGATCGAAACGGGCAGGCCGGTGTTTGCATTCAGTCCACCGTACGGCAGGATTTCGTTCCGGAAGCTCATCAGAAAAAGATTCATACCGATCCGGATAGTCGGAGACATATATCGCCCTCCCAATTCCGTGTCATACACCCGCTCATTGCGCATGAGTGCGTCGCCGAACTTGTACACGGTGGAATCGGCGTTGACGCTTTCAATTACCAGAGACGGCAGGATATACGGGTCGCTGGCGTCATAAACTGAGGCGTCGGTTGGTGTGCGCGACGACACCGCGAAATTGGTGAACAGATCGAGTTGTTCAGTCAAGCTGTAGTTGAATCCGATTCGCGGAGAGAAGAACAGCCAGTCCAGATCATAGTCATATCCGCTAAACGCCCCCATCGGCACCTGGTCGAACTCGTAACGTTGATAGCGCACCTGGGCAGTTACTTGAGAGGAGAGCCGCTCGGTCAACTTGCTGTGGGTCTGCGCGTAGAATGATCCCGCCCACTTTTTGCCGTAGTACTGATAATACTGGTGTTGCGGCGACAACAACCCTCTGATATGCTGTGCCCAGACCACCTGCCCCCAATGGTCCGACTCGAAATAGTAGAACGAGCCGCCCAAGGTGTGAGTGTGACGACCCTGTTCAATCGTGAGGGTCGGATTCCATCCCCATTGATTCTTGTACACCCACTGCTGGCGAACCAGATCGCCCGTTTCGTATGGTTCGCCGATTCCGGGATCAATGTCTATCATTGAGGAATCGATGTTGTACTCAGGGAACCAGCGACTATCCTTGTATTGCTCGTAGAACCCCTTGCCTCGAATGTAGTACAGCGTGTTAGCCAGAGTGGCGTGGTCGTTGATCTGCCAGGTGTTGTGCAGATGATAATGCGGCTGGTTGAAGTTGTCGGTCTCGTTGGGGTAGGTCAGCACGTTGCTGCGACGGTCGGCGGTGATAGCGTTACGAGCTGCTCCCCAATACGCCAGGTGCATCTTCATCGGGCCGCCGTAGATATACAATTCGGTAGTCATGTTCTTATCGAGACGGGCCAGTGAGTAGGCATACGCCCACCCTTCGTACCAACTGTTCTTGCGATACCCACCCGTTTTCTGTTTGGAGAAGCGACCAGTGAAATGCCAGCGGCCGTCGATCAGGCCGGATGAGTATTCCACGCTCTGTTTGCAGATATCCGAGATGGATTTGCCGTCGTGCGTAAACTCGCCGTAGCCGAAAGACAGTTTGGAATACCGCTCTCGCGAGAGGGTGTTGAGAGCTACGTTGATCGTGCCGCCGAACGAAGCATCTCCATAAAGCGAATTCCCCACTCCGCGCTGCACCTGGATATCGTCGATATTGGCCGCAAAATCAGGCAGGTCGACAAAGTAAGTCGCCTGATCCTCTGGGTCATTGAGCGGAACGCCGTTAATATAAGTGGTAATCCGCTTGTCATCGAACCCACGGATGCTGGCGTAGGAGTAGCCCAACGGCGCGCCGCCATCAGTGTAGGAGTAGAAATTCGGCGTGGTCTCCAATAGCAACGGAAACTCGCCGACTGTGTAGTCACGCCGGATATCCTTGGCGGAGAAATCATCGAACGCAATCGGTGTCAAACCACTCTGGGCTCGTTCGCCGCGCACTAAGATGTCCGTGCCGCGATAGAAGCGCTCCTGCAGTACGACTTTTTGTGGCACAGCCTCGATGTTGAATTGCCGTGAGTCGTACCCGACCGATGAAAAGGTCACGCGGGTGACCGGCTCCTGGGCAGAAGGGACAGTCAGGTCGAGTGTGAAGTTGCCGTCGGCGTCGCACATGCCACCCACCGACGAGTTGTTGGATACGATTGAGACCGAGGGTATTCCCCGGCCCTCCTGGTCAGTCACCCGACCCTTGATCTGGTCGCCTCGGGCGACCGCCGCGCACAAAGATAGCGCGAGCATGATGCTGATTGTGAATCTCATGACAGTACCTCTACCAAACACAGGTTTAGTAAGATTCCGTCCTGAGTCGATAGGTATGTCCGCGGTCGCGGACATGGGGATGCGTTGACATCTCCGTTTCCCTACGCCGGTATTACCCGGATCAGGTCGAGGGGGTATGTTCTCAGGCGGTGTTTATTACGCCACCCCCAACGGGATCTATTGTCGAGAGTATATACGCATGGGGCTGATCCTGGAGCAAGTACAAATCAGGGCTTGCCAGCGGAATTGGACTTCGAGACCTGGTCCGCCATCTTGGCAAATGCAGGCGGCAACTTTTTGAACACAATGACGGTGTCTTCGTCGCGATCGCCAGCCCAGTCTATGATTCCCTCTTTCTTGAGGTCGTTCAGACTCAGGTAGAAGTCAATGTAAGGCAAATTGAGTACACTTTGAATGTACCGTACGGAAACGGAGTCCCCGACCGCTCTATTTGCAGCGAAGTATACTAATAAGGAGAATTTGACATGTTCCTTGAAGGAGAAAGCTTGCCAGGTGCCCCACCGCTTGCGGTGGGTTAAGATTGTGCGCATTTCCCAAGCGAACGCGGCAGCATGTACGTTGAGAAGATGGCAGAACAACCCCGCCCGAGACAGTCGGGGGGTTCTGCCTTACGATTGCCACACGGACCGTATCAGATGATCTTGTTGAACAGCTCCGGGGCGTACTTGAAGCCGAGGCCCAGATAGGTATACCTGACCAGCCTCGCGGCCACCATCGTCACCCAAAATAGTAAACCCGAATAACGTTTGACGCCGCAGGCGATATAGAAAACGTTGCAGGGAATGGGCGAGGCTGTCCCCAGAAACAGCATGGCGGTTACGTACCACTTGGAGCGGCCGTGTGTCCAGGGGTGCTTGTGGATATTCGGGAAGCGTTTTTTGAACCAGGCCGATTCTCCAAAATACCGACCCATGTAGAATTCCACCAGCGAGCCGGTCGCCGAACCGAGCGCCATGACCAGAGCCAGGTGCAGAATCCCATAGCCGAGCGCGACCCCGATCATCGCATACGGCCAGATAGGAAACACCAACGGCGTGCTGCTGACCGCTGTCAGCAAAAAGAGTATCCCGTCGACCCATCCCTGTCCATAGGTTGTCAGCAGGCGCTCGCCTATTCGCAGGACATCCTCTTTGAAAATGCTGCTCAGGATGATCCCCAGGAGGATGATACCCACGGTCAGGAGGATAGGAAACAGGCTGCTCTTCTTCGCAGTGGCCGCGAGCGCCGAGTCGGCCACCGGCAGGGGATGTTCGGCTTCGGTGGAGAGCACGCGACCGTCAGTCGATCTCAGCGGCTTCTTGCCTGTCAGCGAGAGGATAGTCGGTACGAGGTCGCAGTTTGAGAGATGTTCATCGATAATTGGCACGGAGATCATCAGTGGCACGTGCATGTGCTGCTTGTGGAGCGAGCCGTGTGACGCATGATGTTCCGGGTCTTCGTACTGCAATCTAAGATCGTACCTCGGCTCCGCGTTGACTGCGATATCTCCACTTCGGGCGCTGGAAAACAGCATGAACAACTGATTGACCGCGTCGGGGTAGGTGAAGTTATACGTCTGATGGAACAGCTCGTCTCGAGTGAAGTGTCCGAGCAGATGCCCTCCCAGCGGATCAAGCCCTTCCACAGACACCCCGTACTGATCTATGTGCCGGCGCGCGCGCAGGATTCCGTTTCTGCCGGCAAAGACGACGCCGTCGCTCCCGTCACGTGCGGCTACAAACGTGACGCCTTCGCGCTGCACGAGATCGTCAATCAGAGCTTTGCAGCGGCTGTCCTGCTGCAGTTCGTCCCAGGTCCAGTGCGGACCCCATTTACCGTTACGACGGAAATAGACCTGCGCCATGGCGTTGCCGCTCTCGCACACTGCCGAGTCGCAACTTCGCCGATAGAGTTTCGGATAGCGATACGGGTTAAAGCCGTGTTGTCGCGTGATGTCGACCAGCGGGATATGCACCGACGTACTGCTCAAACCATGGTCGGAGACAACCGCCAGAATCGTTTCGTCATAGATGCCCTCGGACACCAGAACATCGGCAATTCGTCCGACTGCGCGATCGATGTTGAGATACGAAGCGATCGTGCGTTCATCGAAGGGGTCATGCAGGTGGGAGTTCTCGTCGATACCGAAGAAACTTCCGATGATGCAATGGCTGGCGGCGCGAATCCGCTTGATGACTACGTCCTCGACCAGCTTGTCCACTCGCGACCAGTCATCGAGCTGGTGCGCCTGCACGATGCGAAAGAGACGCCGCACGACAATCTTGTAGAGGTGCTTATTGGGACAGTAGTCGATCAGTTCCAGCACCGAGCTCGGATTATCGAAGTATTCGTACAGCGAGATCGACTTGTCCGGGTGCATGTCGCGGCCGACTACTAGCCCGCGCGGGCTGTTGAGGCTGCGGTGACGGTAGATCGAGCGACGGCGACGATCATGTTCGAAGCGGTCGAGCCAGCGGTAGCCGGGGATGTTGGCCGTGCCCGGGTGCAGGCCGCACACAAACGGGATATGCGCCGGGCCGGTGGTTGACGGGTAGACAGTCAGCGCGGTGCGATAGCAGCCCCGGTCGACCAGATGCTTCTTGAGATTGGGCAGGCGGCCCTGTTCGAGCAGTTGCCGGGTGAGATCATCCCGGGCGCCGTCGGCCACAAGAATCAGAACGCGTTGATACAATCAGGTCCTTTGCTGGTCGAGTCACATCTGTTGCGCCACGTTGGGGTCGTGTGATGACCCTCCTGTCCCGGCACATACTGGGAGATTATACCGTGTGGCGGTGATCGGCGCAAACGGTTGTTCTACCGCAGTTCCGCTGGCAGGCGGGAATAGATGTCGTTCAGGAAGGTCTTCTCGAACCGGTCGATGGCGTCAAGTCCCTCAGGGGTGTCTTTCGCTATAAACCGGACGAAGGTCAGATGGCGGGGGCGCAGAGTGAGCGAGGTCAGCATCTCGTTGAACTTTAGTCGGTAGTCGTTCGCGGTCTCGCCCCAGGGGGTGATATACCAGAAGTCCATGACGTGCCGGACCCGTTTGTACGTCAGGATGAGCCGTTTGGCCATGAAGGTCCGATCCCCCAGCGTAATCGTGAGCGGTGCGGAGCCTTCGACCACCCAGCCCGATGCCGGCATGCAGTTCATCGGCGAATGCGGACCACCACGCGGATCGGAGAAACTGCCGAGGAAAAGGTTCACCCGGCTGCCCATGTCGTCAGTGTAGTTGGCGTTAAAGATATGGTCCGGTTTCAATAGGTCGATCACACCCTGTGATACTATGTCTTCTCTTCCTATCCAGTTGTCTTTGATCAGAGGAAGATCGCTCCAACCTGAGAACGCAATAGCTTCGGGCGATCGGTATTTGATTGCCCAGCCCGACAGACCCGCGAAGGCAATTATGGTCGTGATTATGAGAAACGTTTTTCGGTCCATTTGAAAACCGCTCCCAGAATCAAAAGCATAACCAGCGCCGACAGAAACACCAGCATTCCGGAGACCTCATGCAGGAAAGTCTCGGCGAGTTCGGGGCTTATCGCATACGCGCCGATGGCGGTCACGAAGATGCGAAAGACGTTCGCCGCCATGGCAATTGGTATCATAGCCAGTGTCAGGGCCAAGGCCCGCCAGTTACTCGTCATGTAATGCCATGAATAAAGCGATCCCAGCGCCAGCAGAGTCACCAGACTGCGAAGCCCGCTGCAGGCTTCGATTACTTCGAGAGAGTAGCCGGGCAGGTTGATGATATTCCCCTGCCTAACCGCCGGTACACCGATGAACTGCAGCAAAAACGTAGTCGCCTGACTGGAAAGAAGCTGCATGGGCAGAGTCGCCTGGTAATATATGACCGCCGGCAAGGGGACCATGAACAAGAGGTAGAAGAAGGCAAACCAGACCTTGCGGAAATTGGCCATCCCCAGATAGGCGAGGCCAATACCCGCAATCTGGATAATGAGGGAAGTGCGCGTCACAAAAAACTCGCTGGCGGCGATACCGAGTATCAGACCGGCGCTCCCGACCACCACCAGCGCCAGACCCAACCGGCTCGCTTTAGCCGGCCACTTGAGTTCGGTCCGGCGATGTCGAATGATGTAGATTGCGATTGGAACCACGAGAAAACCGTGCGAATAGTTGGCATCGAATGCCCAGTCCCGGACAAGTTCATACCAGACGGGGAAGTTCAGAAGCGAGGTCAGAAACAGCAGGCCATAAACGTATTTGTGCCCGAGAACATGCTCCTTGACGGCTTTCCAATCAATTGTCACTTGCAATAGCGGCTTTGTCTAGTCTTTACGTAACCGTATTATCGGTTTCTTCCGGCATTGCGGCAAGATTCAACTGGACACAGGGCGGAACTGCCCGGCAAAGCAAGAACAACTGCCCAGCCGGTCTTTGCCAAGAGAGAGAATGAGATGGACGGTAAATGACTGCTAACTGAAGCTTTGTTCAGTGCATCCAGGAATTGGAAAACTGTCCTATTTGTTCCGGCTCAAGTTGACGGATTCATTAAAGTAGACTGGATTACCACCCGAGTTTTCTATCACCCCCAACACGACATCAAAGTCATCATCTTTGTCAAGTTTGCCGCAAGCTACACTAGCCATTCGTTGGCTGCCCAAAAGCTGACCCAGCAAAGTGAACGACGCTGAGCCATTATTTATCCATAGTTTGTTGCCGTTTTCACGATGGCCCGAAATCAAATCAAGATCACCGTCAAGGTCCGCATCAAACAATTCGGCTCTGGCGGCACCAGCCTCAAAACAGGGTCCTGTTTCAATAAACGATCCCGTGTTTTTCTGATTAAGCCAAATTGTCACACCCGCTACCGAATTAGCCACGACGAAGTCCATATCACCGTCACCGTCTACATCACCACTCTCGACATGATCGACTCCGGTCTGACCTCCCAATTTCTGACCGCTATTCTTGAAATTGCCGGAGCCGTCATTTATCCATATTTCATCAGGCTGATCCTGAAAACATAAGAACAGATCAAGAAATGTATCACCATTAACATCCGCTAGTGCCATGTTGGACGCATTGGCGCCGCCATATTCAGTATTAGTCACTGCGAATATCCCGTTGCCGTCATTTAGCCAGAGTCGATTCGGCAATTGGTAATATGAAATGAATGCGTCGAAATCACCATCGCCGTCAACATCTCCCAGTACAATCATACCGGGATAATCAGTTCCCGAGCCAATATTCTGATCACCTGGCGTGAATGTACCAGTCAACTGGTTTTCGTAGTTCCTTGCGGATTCGACCGGCGTCCGCCGGTTGAGTGAACGGTGGGGGCGGTTTTCGTTGTAGTTAATCCTCCGGGCTTCGATCTTAGCTCTGGCGACCGCCAGATCAGTTTTCCCGTCTCCATCGGGGTCTGCCGCTCAAGAAAATCCTCCGTTACAAGTTCACAAGTGGATATGCCCTATTTCTTTACCAATTAACTTCCTGAATCTACGCACAAGCTTTTGCGCAATCAAAGACAGTCTCAGCCAGTTAAAATTCGGTCATACCAGCCCATAATTTCCCTTGACAAAAGCGGTCTGCAAGACTATGATACGTGCGAGAGAGGTACATCGGTCGTCGCTACTGCCCAGCATTACACAGCACGGCCAAGCGTGCTTCGATTCTTACCCCCATCTCGCTTTTCCCTCACCGTCAGTGGAGTACGAACTCATGGACGGAGGACAGGACTATGGAGTGAGGTTATCTCTCGACCGCGACGCGTTTCGACGCCGGCGGTTGGAGGGATAGCGGGATTTGGCAGTCCAAAAGGACTTGGAACAGCGCCGAGGTTCTCCTCCGCGTCTGTAGCGGCCCGCCGGTCCGCCGCAAACTGATTCCAATAGAGAGAACCAGGAATGGCTTTAGCGCCTCTGCCTGGCTGTCATCCCGGAATCAGCAAGAAACCGGCCCCCGTGAGGGGGTTCCGACCGATAGTACGGTCGGAACGATTTCCGCAATCGATTTCCAGCGGGCGGCCCAACAAGCCGCCCGTCTTATTTCCTGGTTTCGCGTGCAGGAGTAAAGTAGGGCAGAACCCTTTAGCGGTTCTGCCACATGGACCCCACCCAGCTGGTTGGATAATGGACTACAAACACTTCTTCAGTGGTGCTCCCACCGGACCTTGTATGAACAGGTGATTTACCAGCGTCTGGATGTCGGCAATTGTTATGTTACTGCATTTTGGATCAGTCCCACCAGACTGATTCACGTCAGCCTCGGCCAAACACGGGAGCCTTTGTGTGCAGGGCAGACCGATAATGAACCTTGTCACTACCATCACCTGGATGTCACTGATGGTCACCTCGTTCGGATAAGTTCCAAGTCCGTCGACGTTGCCGACACGGCCGGAACAGCAGGAGCAAGGCTCGGAAGTGACAGTGACATTCAGTTCGAAAGGCTGTAACGCATAGTCGACTCCGTCGCTGACTTGAAAGAGTATCGCATAAGTACCTGGTTGCACATTTGGGCCGGACCATGTCCATAAGCCCGTGGCACGATCTATCGAGCCAAATAAGCCGTCGTTGTGGGGCGGCAGAATACTGTATTCGAGAGGTCCCGGGCCAGGGTCAAGTTCGTCTAAGGCGCAGAGTTGATACGACCCCCCGGAGCAGTAGCGAAATGAGACTTGATCGGATAACCCGGTGCACCACTCGGGCTCTCCTAGTGCCAGGCCGATCTCTGAGAATAGCAGTATGATGGTCGAAACGCCCAAGAAGAATGTCACCAAGTAAGCCCGACGAGTTAGCAAAGCTCTGGCCATTTCTATCTCCTTCGTCGACAAGGACGAACCAAAATCACATACATTGTTCAGTGCATGTTTATGATACCTGAAACAGGATAGCCTTCGCGTCCATGTTTGTCAACCTTTTTCTGTCTCTAAGCTGCGGAAAAGGGCGGGTTCGAAGACGGACCCGCCCTACCACGCTGTAAGGCGATTCGGCAAACCGTACATGCTTTTTTGTTCCCTCTCATCGGGCAGCGAGTATCTTTCCCACATGACCACGCTGCAGAAAGTGAAGCAAACCATTATCACTCACGATCTGCTCAGGCAAGGGAATTCGATTCTTGTCGCTCTGTCCGGCGGGCCGGATTCGGTCGCACTGCTGCATATTCTGTGTCGTCTTCGCAGAAGCTACAAGCTGACACTTGGCGCGGTGTACATCAATCACAATATGCGTCCCCGCGCCGCAAAGAAAGAGGAGCGGTTCTGTCAATTGTTGTGCGACGAATTGAGTATTCCCCTGACAATTGTCCGCGAGGATGTCCCGGCTTTGGCTAAGAAGGCCCGGTGTGGTCTCGAAGAAACCGCAAGGGACATACGTTACGCGGTCTTTGATCGACTCGCTAAGACATATCCGTATGATCGCGTAGCGCTCGGTCATCACGCTGACGATCAAGTTGAGACGATTTTGTTTCGCCTCTTTCGCGGCACCGGGCCGTCAGGTATGACGGGCATGCCGGTCAAAAGAGGGAAGTATGTCCGCCCCCTGCTGGAACTCACACGGGCCGATATTCTCGCTTACCTGAAGAAGCACTCTCTGCGTTGGTGCGAGGATACCAGCAACAAGTCGCTCAGGTTCCGGCGCAACTGGATTCGCCACCGACTCTTGCCCGGCCTACGCAACAACCTCAATCCAAAAGTGGATGCCGCCATCCTTTCGCTGGCTAGGCATCTGCTGGAGGACGAGGCTTTTCTTGAGTCGATAGTTGACCGCACGGCCCGAAGAATGGTGAGGATGACTCCGGGCGGTAAGATTGCGCTTGCGCTTAAGATTTATCGAGATTATTCTGTCGCACTGAGACATCGACTGTTAAGGCATTGTCTGAAAGCAACTTGCCGGTCGGAATCGACCTTGAGCCGAGAGGCCGTGCAGAGGCTTGACCGACTGGCAATGAGCGGCTCCGGAGCGATTTCGCTGCCTGCGCAACTGCAGGCGTCGGTTGCTGGGCCGACCTTGTATGTCTGGGGATGCAGTTCAGTCGATGTTTATGAGGAGCTAACTCCGGGCATGAGCTTGAATCTTGACTGGCCGTCAGTTAAATTCACCAGTCGTTTGGAGAAGCTGGCGCAGAAAAGCGTGAACAAGTCAACCGGTTGTTCACGGATCCGGCTCGATTGGGACAAGCTGAGACCGCCGTTGGTGATCAGAACTGTTCATCCGGGTGACCGGTTTAGGCCGCTCGGCATGAAAGGGCACAAGAAAGTCGGAGATTTTCTCACTGACCGAAAAGTTCCCCGCCCGTTGCGGGACGAAGTTCTGCTCCTGTGTGACCAGAACGGACCAGTGTGGGTGACAGGTTATGAAATTGCAGATCGAGTCAAGATAGATGAACGGACAGGAAAGGTTCTAAGAGTTGCCTACAGTGTCAGACAAAAAAAAGTCCGCCCAGCCGTTTGAGTTGCTGTTGGACCAGCAGACTATTCACAAACGGGTCGCCGAAATGGGTGACCAGATCACCCGCGACTACGCCGATCAGACCCTCGTGGTCGTCGGGGTGCTCAAGGGGTCAGCCATTTTTCTGGCCGATCTGGTGCGGCAGATAAAACTGCCGGTGGAACTTGAGTTCGTGTCGGCGGCTTCATATCGCAAGGGCACGGCCAGGGAAGAAGATATCATCTTCAGTGGCGGTATGCAGAATCCTCTTAAGGGGCGACATGTGCTTCTCGTTGACGGTATCATCGATTCCGCGCGTACGGTTACTACCGTGATGCAGCGTTTGCAGAAGGAGGAACCGGCGTCGCTGGAGATTGTTACTTTGCTGGATAAGCCGGCCAGCCACCGCACTCGTATAAAGGTAAAGTACCGCGGTTTTACGATCGGCAATGAGTTCGTGATCGGCTATGGTCTGGACAATGCCCAGCGCCATCGCAACCTGCCTTTCGTAGGCAAGCTGATCGAGAAGTAGGTATAATGGCCGACAGCCGATAATATGAATTATCCCGTTGCTGAGACGTAATTGGTGTGATACTTCAGCCGCGGAAATGGAGTTTGCGTGAGCGATACTGAAAACCGAGAGAGACGTCGGGTTCCGCCGACGCGTGGACGTGACGACAAGGAGAAAACCCCGCCGCGCATGTGGGGCACCGGCCGGTCTCTGCTTTTCTGGCTGGCTCTGTTCCTGATTGTCTTCGTCACTTACCAGTACTTCGCCGGTTTCGAACAGGGTACGGTGGAGATTACCTATACTGAATTCGTTCAGGAAATTGACGCCGGCAACGTCCAGGAAGTGACCTTTTCCGATCGTGAAGTCGATGGAAAGCTGCTGAAAGCCAAAACGTTTGCGGCCTCGCGGACCAATGAACCCGTCGCCAAATTCACCTCGCGGATTCCCTTCCCGGACTTGAACTACGAATTGGTCCATCGTCTCGAAGGAAAAGGTGTCAAGATTACGGCCAAAGTCGAAGGGCCGGACCTGTTTTCGATCATCATTTCGGTGGCTCCGTGGTTGATTCTGATTCTTATCTGGGTTTTCTTCCTGCGTCAGATGCAGGGCGGCGCCGGAGCGCGCGGCCTGTTCTCATTCGGCAAGAGCAAGGCCCGGCTGCTTACTGATGATCGCCCACGCGTAAATTTCAACGACGTCGCCGGAGCCGAAGAAGCCAAGGAGGAACTGCAGGAGATTATCGAGTTCCTCAGGGAGCCAGCCAAGTTTCAGAAACTCGGCGGTAAGATTCCCAAAGGGGCGCTCTTGTTAGGCCCTCCCGGTACGGGCAAGACGCTGCTGGCCAGAGCTGTCGCCGGTGAGGCGGACGTTCCGTTCTACTCGATGTCCGGTTCGGATTTCGTGGAGATGTTTGTTGGTGTGGGCGCCAGCCGCGTGCGCGACCTTTTTGAACAGGGGAAGAAGAACGCCCCATGTATAATCTTCATCGACGAGATCGATGCCGTTGGGCGTCATCGCGGCGCCGGACTCGGCGGCGGTCACGACGAACGAGAGCAGACTCTCAACCAATTGCTGGTCGAGATGGACGGTTTTGAATCCAACGAAGGGGTTATCCTGATTGCAGCCACGAACCGTCCCGATGTGCTCGATCCGGCGCTCCTCCGGCCCGGGCGTTTCGATCGTACGATTGTGGTCGACGCTCCCGATGCGAAAGGGCGCGAAGGCATTCTCAAAGTGCATGCCCGGAAGGTCAAGACGGCGGATGACGTCGACCTGAGAATAGTCGCTCGTGGCACACCCGGTATGACCGGCGCCGACCTGGCTAACATGGTCAACGAAGCCGCCCTGCTGGCGGCGCGGCGCAATCAGGAATCGGTCACCATGCGTGACTTCGAGGATTCCCGAGACAAGGTCATGATGGGTACCGAGCGCAAGTCGCTGGTGATAGCCGAGCAGGAAAAGAAAGTACTCGCCTATCATGAAGCGGGTCACACCCTCGTTTCCAAGATGCTTCCTAAGGCGGATCCTATTCACAAAGTGACCATTATTCCACGTGGTATGGCGTTGGGTGTGACTCAATCTTTGCCCGTCGATGAGCGCCATGTGCACTCCAAGGAGTATCTTGAAGCTCAATTGGCCGTCTTCATGGGCGGCCGAGTTTCCGAACTGATCGTTTTTGACCAGATCGACACTGGTGCGGGCAATGATCTGGAACGCTCTACCAAACTTGCGCGCAAGATGGTCTGCAACTGGGGCATGTCCGATAAGCTCGGTCCGGTGACTTTTGGCCGCACTGAAGAGCATATTTTCCTCGGACGTGAGCTAAGTCGACAGCAGGACTACTCCGAATCAACGGCAGTTATCATCGATCAGGAGATTCGTCGCTTCATCGAACAGGCCGAACAAACTGCCAAGAGCATTTTGAAAGAAAATCTGGAGAGGCTCCATAAGCTGGCTAAGGCGCTGCTTGAAAAAGAAATAATCGACAGCCACGAGGTAGATGAGATTATCGGAACGACGCCTGGCGATACCGCACCGGTGGAAGCCCCCGAACCAGCGCCGAGCAAGTGATTACCGATTTGACAAACCAAGCCCGGTCGCAAATGTGGCCGGGTTTCTTGTTGCCCCTCGCGGCAGTCGTGCGTCGACAGCGATAACAGGTTGTTTTTTTCTGCCTCATGTCTTACCATGTGAGCGGACTTATGACACAGCGTGAGACATTTACTAAACCTGAAGAGATCAAACGAGTTATCTCTCTTGCCGGAGGGCAGCAACTGCCCCTCTCGCGTCCCTTGGTTATGGGCGTACTAAACGTCACACCGGACTCGTTTTCCGACGGGAGCAGATACGCATCCGCTGACAAGGCCGTCGTGCACGCTCAAGACATGATTCGCGAAGGGGCGGACATTATTGACATTGGCGGTGAATCGTCGCGCCCGGGCGCCACGTCGGTCGACGCTGAAGAGGAGCGCCGCCGGGTAATTCCCGTGATCCGTCGCCTGGCGCAAGAGACCGACTGTTGCTTCTCGATTGACACATATCGGGCGTCGACAGCTGCCGCTGCCATCGAGGCCGGGGTCAGTATTGTCAATGACATCTCAGCTTTGCGCTTTGATGAAGATATGGCCGGAGTGATCGTTGACGCGAAAGTACCCGTTGTGCTCATGCACATGCTGGGCACCCCGCGCGACATGCAAACCGACCCGCAGTACCGGGATTGCGTTGGGGAGATTGGGGATTTCTTCGATGAACGTCTCTCCTTCTGCCTTGAACGGGGGATTGACCGAAGCAAGGTCATTCTTGATCCGGGTATAGGTTTTGGAAAGAGATTGTCAGACAACGTCGAAATACTGACTCATTTGAAGCGGTTTCGCCGATTTGGGCTGCCGCTCATGATTGGCGCCTCGCGCAAGTCCTTTATTGGAATGCTGTCATCATCAGGCGATATCCCGGAGCGGCGGCTGGGTGGGTCTATTGCCGCGGCTGTTGCGGCCGTGATGAATGGTGCCGATATTGTGAGAGTCCATGATGTGGCCCAGACGGTAGAGGCCCTCAAGGTCATACAGGCGGTACGAACAACGGACTGAGCGATGCTGAGATACGAGTTTCTCGAATTCGGTTTCAAGGACCTGGTTGATGTTCTCATTGTGTCGTTCATCATCTACCAGGTGCTGAAGCTGACTCGCGGTACCCGCTCGGCTCAGATCATAATCGGGCTGATGCTCATAGCCGGCATCGCGTTTGTCTCCTACTGGTTTCAACTCGAAGGCCTCGCCTGGTTGTTCTCCACACTGGCCACGTTTGGTATCATCGTGCTGGTGGTCGTATTTCAGCCGGAACTCCGCTCGGCGCTAGCCAATATCGGACAGGGACGACTCATCAGGATGTTCTTCACGCTGGAGCAGAAGAAAGTTCTGGTCGAGGTCTCCCGTGCGGCTCTGCGGCTGGCGGAACTCGGCTACGGAGGACTGTTTGTCGTCCAGCGCCGCACCGGCCTGCGCAACTTCGCCGAGACCGGCAAAGCGATAAGGGCGGAGTTGTCATCGGAGTTGCTGATTACTCTGTTCACTCCTTACACGCCGCTGCACGACGGTGCAGTGATTATTTCCGGCGAATCTATTGAAGCTGCCGCGGCCTCGCTTCCACTAACGACGAACCCGCGTTACAGTAAGTTGTTCGGCATGCGGCACAAGGCAGCTATCGGCGTCAGTGAAGTCTCGGACGCAGTCGTGGTTGTGGTCTCCGAGGAAACGCACCAGGTGTCGATTGCCTGTGAGGGGAACCTCGAAGCCGATATCCCCAAGGCGGAATTCCGCGATCGCCTGGCCGAGTACCTGCGTAGATGACATTCCTGGCTGTCCTCAAGGGCGTTTGACAATTGCGGGGTAATCGTCATTTATTGGCCATCTGAAATGATGCCAGGAAGAACGTGAACGGGCGAATTGTATTGGACCAACATGCCGTATGATCTGAACCATATCCGCAATTTCTCGATTATCGCCCATATCGATCACGGTAAGTCCACGCTGGCTGATCGCCTGCTTGAGACTACCCATACCCTTGGCGTCCGGCAGATGCGCGCTCAGGTACTGGACTCGATGGATCTTGAGCAGGAACGAGGTATCACGATCAAGGCCCACGCCATTCGTTTGATCTACCAGGCGCATGACGGTGAGAAGTACCAGCTAAACCTGATCGATACCCCCGGCCACGTCGATTTCACTTACGAGGTCAGTCGCTCGCTGTCGGCGTGCGAGGGGGTGATTCTTGTGGTCGATGCCTCGCAGGGCATCGAGGCGCAGACCCTGTCCAATCTCTATCTGGCTATGGAGAACGATCTCGAAATTCTACCCGTCATCAACAAGATCGATCTCCCCAACGCCGATCCGGAAGCGGTGCGCCGCGATCTGGTCGAGTTGATCGGCTGCAAACCGGAAGAAGTGTTGCAGGTGTCGGCCAAGGAGGGAAAGGGTATCAGCGAGTTACTGGAGCGGATCGTGCAGGTCATCCCGCCGCCGAGTGGTGATCCCGACGCGCCGTTGCAGGCAATGGTCTTTGACTCCATATTCGATACCTATCGTGGCGCCATGCCGGTGATCCGGGTTTTCCAGGGGACGCTACGTCGCGGCGACAAGATTCGGTTTTTCGCCAACGACAACCTGCATGATGTCGATGAACTCGGCTTTCTAAGACTGGAGCCGATGCCGCTCAATGAACTTCGCGCCGGTGAGGTCGGATATTTCTTTGCCTCGATCCGTCGCGTTCAGGATACGAAAATCGGCGACACGGTGACCACCGCCGACCGTCCCGCCGATTCCCCCCTGCCCGGATTCGTCAATGTCAAGCCGATGGTTTTTGCGGGCATCTATCCGGCGGTGGCTGAGGATTTCGGTCAGCTTCGTGAGGCCCTCGAGAAACTCCAACTGAATGATTCCTCGCTTTCGTTCGAGCCGGAATCTTCGGTGGCGCTCGGGTTCGGCTTTCGCGTCGGATTTCTCGGACTTCTGCACATGGAGATAGTCACCGAACGACTGGCGCGCGAGTTTGACCAAACCACTGTCAACACCGTGCCGAGCGTTGAAAATCATGTCTATGTTATCAAGGGTGAGATGATTGTGGTTGATAACCCGGCCAAGATGCCGCTGGTCGGATCGATTGAATATATCGAAGAACCGTACGTCGACAGCCAGATCATCATACCGGCCGAGTATATCGGGGCGATCATGCGGCTGGCTGCCGAGCGACGCGGAGAATACAAGAATACGGAGTACCTCTCGACGACCCGCGTCAGCGTGACTTTCGCCTTCCCCCTGACCGAGATCATTTTCGATTTCTTTGACAAGTTGAAGTCGATCACCCGCGGCTATGCGTCATTCGACTACGGTTTGCCCTACTATCGCCGATCCAGCCTGGTCAAGCTCGATATTCTGGTCAACGGTGATTCGGTTGACGCCCTTTCAGTGGTTATCCATCGCGACAAGGCTTACAATTACGGACTCAAACTGTGTGAGAAACTCCGGCAGTTGATTCCCCGCCAGATGTTCGAGGTGGTGGTGCAGGCCGCAATTGGCAGCCGGATTATCAGCCGGGCCAGTATCCGTCCGCTGCGAAAGAATGTAACCGCCCGCTGTTACGGTGGCGATATTACCCGCAAGAGAAAACTCCTTGAAAACCAGAAAGCCGGCAAGCGGCGCATGAAACAGGTTGGCAGCGTGGAGATACCCCAGGAGGCCTTTTTGGCCGCGCTGCAAGTAGAGCGCTGAGCGAACATTTTCCCAGTCCCCGTGTTTTTTTTCGAAACTTGCTCAATTTCTCTTCGTATCCATAATCAGTCGCAGGCTTCAGACATCTGGGCAGGCGGCATCACGGTGAACTTTCCCGGCCCTCGCCGGGATGTGGTTGGAGGAAGGCTGCGTGAAAATGCTGACGGCAATCGGCGTACGGGCAATCCTGCCGGTACTAGTCACGGGCACTCTGACTTTCGCAGGGGAACAAGACAGCATCGGTACCGCACCGCGCGTGGTGCCGGAAATTCGAGCCTATCGGGTCAACCCGCACGCACCGGTCATTGACGGCAATCTCGATGATCCGGTGTGGCACAGCCCGAACATCCAGAAGATCGGCGGGTTTACACAGACTGATCCGGACGAAGGCAAGCTTCCGACCGAGTCGACATTGGTGGCGATCGCCTATGATGAAAAGGCGGTGTATGTTGCCTTCTGGAGCTACGATTCGGAGCCGGACAAAATCGCGCGACAACTCGTGAGACGGGATCGTGCGTCGAACTCAGACGCCGTCAGCATCCGGCTGGACCCGTACCACGATCACCAGACCGGCAGTGTCTTTACCGTCACTGCAGCCGGAACCCAGCGGGATCGACGCATTTATAACAACGATTGGGTCGATGATTCCTGGGATGCAGTCTGGGTGTCGGCAGTGAAGGAACAGCCCTGGGGTTGGTCTGCGGAGATGGAAATCCCCTATCATTGTCTCCGCTTTCCCAATCAGTCCGAACATGTCTGGGGAATCGACTTTGTTCGTACGGTCGCTCGGACGAACGAATGGATGCAGTGGGCGTTTGTGCCCAGCAAGGAAGGAGGGATGGCGTCCAATTTCGGACACCTGACCGGCCTGACCGACATCAAACCGACCCGGCATTTCGAGGTGCTTCCTTATGCAGTCACCAGCGCGGAAACCAAGCCGGCAGATCGCTGGAACGATGGCCGGAACATGTTTGGCAACACCGGTCTGGATCTCAAATATGGGATATCGAGTAATCTCACTCTCGACGCCACGATTAACCCGGATTTCGGTCAGGTGGAACTGGACCAGCCGGTGCTCAACCTTACGGCATATGAGACCTTTCAGTCAGAGCGCCGGCCGTTCTTCATGGAAGGGGCAGACCTTTTCCAGACCGATTTCCAGTTGTTCTATTCGCGCCGAATCGGGCGTGCCCCGGCCTTCGGAATTGCTGATCCTCTCATCTTCGACGAGGTGGATCGTCCGCGAGCCTCGACCATCCTCGGCGCGGCCAAGCTGACCGGCAAACTGGCGGGGAAGACTTCGATTGCGGTGCTGACTGCGATCACCGACGAGGAAACATCCAAGTACGCGGTTATTGATTCGGTCTACAATATGGACGCCGACACTGCATTCTCTTTCCGTCGGGGCGTTGTCGAGCCGCAGGCAGGTTACACGGTGTTGCGCGTCAAGCAGGACGTGCTGAAGAACTCCAGTGTCGGTGCGATGCTCACAATGGCCAATCAGGAGACTCGTCTTCCGGCCGTCACCGGTGGCCTGGACTGGCGTCTGTACACCAACAACGGCATGTGGACACTAAGAGGCCAGAGCGTCTTCAGCAGAAGAGATCCTGATAATGTCGGCTTTGGGATGGTGCTCGCGGCGGGCAAAGCTGCCGGCGATCATGTGCGCGGAGAGGTTCACGCGATGATTAAGGACCCCCATCTCAACATCAATCGCCTTGGGTACAACAGTCGCCCCAACATCCGTCATATCTGTGCCTGGATGCAGTATCGGACGATCGACGACTGGTGGATTGTCCGCAACAGTTTCAATAATCTCAATTTCAACTACAATGAGAACTATGATGGTGTTGAGATATCCAAGGGTGGTAATTTCAACACCTATATCGAGTTCACCAACAACTGGTCCCTTGGCGGTGGTGTTGAGATGCAGGCGGAAAAATACAGCGATGACGAAACCCGCGGCCATGGCATCTGGGAGTATCCGGTTGTGCCTACGTACAGTTGGTGGCTGAGTCTGAATACTGACACGCGAAAGAAGATCTCCTTCAATTGGAATCCTGGTTCCGGTGGGGATCGCGGCGGTTCATGGTGGGCTAATTATATCGGTGTCGATTTCCGTCCTCGCAGCAACATGGAGTTCTCGCTTGGTACAAATTACTTCAGGAACTTGGGGAACACGCGCTGGGTGGCTAACCCTGATGACACAACCACCGTCTTTGCTGATCTGGACAGGGATGAGATCAGTCTCAGCGCCAGCGCCAGTATGATGCTGAATCGTAATCTCTCCTGCCAGTTGTCAGCCGAAGGGCTGATCTCCGGGCTCGATTATCGCAATTATCGCCCCTATCTTGGTGGGAACAACTACGGGCCTGATCTGGACGGATACAACAACGATTTCAACTGGGGCGCGCTCAATTCGACGTTCCTGATTCGCTGGGAGTACCGACCGGGCAGCACGCTTTATGTGGTCTGGACCAGAGCGAAATCCGACTGGGACCCGAACACGAACGACCTTGATCTCTCGCGTGATTTCGACCGCTTCTTCTCAGCCGGTTCCGAAAACCTGTTTCTGGTCAAGGCGAGCTACTGGCTGAATATCTGAGGACGAAGGCCCTTCTGTCTTTTATCCAGTCCCGAGCCTGACGATCACGAGTCGTCAGGCTCGCTTTGTCTACACCGGGTACGGGACCGCTGGTCTGACTTTCTTCCGTTTTTCGACAGATTCACTGACAGCCCCCGTCAGTGTACACTCTTTCCTTGGCGTCGTACCGTGGCACAATCCCCCTAGGTGTGGAGGTTGTGAGCACGGCGGTTAGTTCACCTTTTGATTACGGAGGGTTATTGCATGGCTACCATTTATGACCTCAAATTGGAGCTATTGTCCCATGACAAGAAAGCTCACATTGTGAAACTTCGCGTCTCCTACAAGGTCAGACTTCGGCAAGTGGAGAGGAGCATGCTGGGCTTGCTCTTCAAGGAGACGATCAAGCTCATGGGGGCCGATCCGGGGACAGATGCTTTCCTTTACCAGTTCCCAACCCAGTATTTCGCCACTGAGGCAGACGGTGTCGTGGTAAGATCGCGCGAGGCTGTCCTGGGTTCTGAAGTACTGGACGAGGACTCTTCGTTCTTCGGCATTGGGGGCGGAGACGAGGTCTACGCGAGGGTGACGGTGTCCCCGCTGCTTCCGTCGGGTGACGCGAGGAGCAGCAACGAAATCCATGGCGATTTCTAGCCCATCTGCTGGCGTATTCATGCGCGGGCTCGGAGCGGCTGAACCGGTCGCTCCGAGCGCATAATTGTCTGACGGGCCTTTGCCTTGAGCACCTTTTCCTGCTTGCCTATCCCTATCGGCGGCATATATTTGACATCTTTGAGGTTCCCCCGCTCTCAAGAAAGTGTGGGGTGAAACCGATAATCTTATGAGTATGGATCAAGACTACCTCATCGAGGAAATCACGCAGGCTGAGACCCGGAAACAGACCCGCAAAGTCCTCCAGCAGCGGGCGCAAAAGCCGCTCTGGAGGGAATATCTCGAGACCGCCATCCTGGCGCTCGTGGCTGCGGTGCTGCTGCGCATTTTCGTAGTTTCCGCCTATCGCGTGAACTCCGCGTCGATGGAGGACACCCTGTTCACCGGCGATTACATCTTTGTCAACAAACTGGCCTATGAGTACGGCTCCGAGCCGCAAGTCGGGGACATTATCGTATTTCAATACCCCAACAATCCCGACAAAAAATACATCAAGCGGATCGTTGCCGGACCCGAACAGGAAGTCGAGATTGCCGACAAGGTGGTTTATGTCGACGGCCAGGTGGCAGCTATCCCGCCTCTGTCAAAGCTAATCGACAAGCGGATAATACCCGGTGATTTGTCCTTCCGTGACAATTTTGGACCATACGCCGTCCCGCCCGATAACTACTTTGTTATGGGTGATAACCGCGACGACAGTCGCGACAGCCGCTTCTGGGGCGCGGTCCCGCGGAAGAACATCCAGGGCAAGGCGGTGTTCATCTACTGGTCCTGGGAGCCACACGAGAATCCACCCGGATGGAGCTTTCCATACGTGCACCATGTCGTCCAATGGGTCGGGCATTTTCTTTACAATTTCCCGTCCCATATCCGCTGGGATCGACTTGGCTGCGCCATTTAACGCATGGCATTCGGACTCTACCTCCATTTCCCTTTCTGCCGCCATAAGTGCGCTTACTGTGACTTCTATAAGGAATCGCATGACCACGTGCTGGAGACCCGTTTCTATGAAACGCTCCATATAGAAACAGAACTGGCCGCCTACGCACTGCGCGAACATGATCATCAGATCGCCACGATATACATTGGCGGCGGGACCCCATCGCTGTCTGACCTCGACATGTTTCAGTCATGGCTGGTACAGGTGCACCGTTTGTTCGGATGCCGCGATGATGTCGAGTTTTCGTTCGAGATAAATCCCGAATCCTGCAGTCGGGAGTTGCTTCAGAAACTTGCGGAGCTCGGTGTCAATCGGCCGGTGTTCGGGGTACAGTCGTTTGACCGTAAGTTGCTGACGTTGCTCTCACGGAGACATGAACTGCGGCAGGTGCACGAGGCCATCTATCTGGCCAACGCTCTGGGATATGACAACTTCGGCTGCGACCTGCTGTATGGTCTTCCGGGCCAGACTGGGAAGATGCTCTCGTTTGATCTTGACCAGATGATCGATCTCGCGCCGCCGCATATTTCGTTCTATCAACTGACAATCGAACCGGGTACCGAACTGGCCCGACAAGCCGAGCGCGGCAATCTCAAAATGCCCGATTCCGACTTTGCACAAGCGCTCTATCAGGCCGGGCGTGAGCATTTCAAGGAGAACGGCTACGAACGCTACGAAATTTGCTCGTTTGCCAAACTTGGCGCTCTGACGGTGCCCGGTCCGCCTCAGGCGGAACCACATCTGCCGGAACATGCGTGCCGCCACAACATGAACTACTGGACCGGCGGCGACTATCTCGGACTCGGCCCGGCGGCGCATTCGTTCATGAACGGTCGGCGCTTCTCGAACGTGGCTAATCTCTATGAGTACATGGAGGCGTTGGAGAAAGGTCGCCGCCCGACTATCGAAGATCGCTCCGGCGAAAAAGAACGGATATTCGAGGCGATTATGCTCGGCCTGCGCACGACACAGGGCATCGATCGTGCGAGTTTCGAACACCGCTTCCGCCGACCGCTATCTGATGCCATCGATCCGCGACAATACAAACTGCTCTTGAACTCCGGCCACGTTGTCGACGCGGGCAACTTTCTGCGCTTATCCGACGACGCGCTGATCCTCGCCGATGAAATCACCAGCCGCCTGACAAAATAGGTCGAAACCCCTGCGGCCGCCCGGAATGACAACAATGCGTACCCCGCGCTTGTGGTGCGTTTCTTTGTGCCCTATCCAACGGGTGGGTTTCTTCTTCGACCTTGCCTGCGATCATCCTTGACAATTGAGACTCATTTCGCTATCTTTTTTTCGAAAGAACATACTGATAACGCGTGTACAGGGGTGCTATATGGCCCGACTTGGAATCATTGCGACAGTTCTCTTGGTGGCGGGGTCGAGCTATGCCACTACGATTCCCGTTCCACCTGGGACCATTCAGGAGGCGATCAATGCTGCACACGATGGCGATACGGTCCTTGTCGCCGATGGCCTCTACAACGAACGGATTTCGTTCCTCGGCAAGAAGATCATTGTTGCCAGCCAGTACCTGATTCACGGCGATAGCCTGCACATTGACAGCACCATCATTGATGGGCGGAACGTGGTTGGACCCGGTGATACGACAGCTGTCGTACGCTTCGTCAGTGGTGAAGATACAACTTCTGTACTGTGCGGTTTCAGTCTGAAAAACGGAATTGTTCTTGTTGCCGGTGCCCAGTTGGGTGGGATCGTAAGCGCTCAGATCAATAATTGTCGCCTCTTCGGGGGCGGTCTCGAGGTAAGTACTGGTGGAGATTTTTGGATGACTTCGGCAGTGCTGGACAGCAGCCGCCTTATTGACTGTGGAGTAGATTTATCGCCATACACTGGTGTGTCAATTCACAATAGTGAGATTGACGGTTCGGTCGGGGGTTATGCTCGTTGGACAATTGATAATAGCACCCTTGGTGGCGATGTTTGGGGAGGTGGATTGATTACTGCCTCTACCGTAGCAGGCACTCTGTGCGCTTGGGATAGGGACATTCAGGCGCGCAATGATACGTTGGCAAGTGTGTCCGTTCTGGATTTGGGCAACGTGATACTTGATAGCTGCGTGATTGGCACAATTGGAGAAAACCCTATGCAGCCGGGGAACTCTGTGGACGCACGCTATTGTCTTGTCAAAGATAGCGTCTATTTTAGGAATATGGGCGCGAGATTTTCTCATTCAACTCTACTTGGCCCCATCGTCCAGCGGCCCTACCAACCTTATCCCGTCCGGTTTACTAAGGGGTATCCCGAGCCAAGAGCAATAACCCTTGATTCATGTATTCTCGATGTTTCACGCGATTGCGCTGCTGGTCAGCTGATGTATGACTATGCAATTGTATGTAACACCACGCCTTATTCAGATGTTTGGAGAGTCCGCGTTCACTGCAGCAATATCTTTGGATATAAGAAGTCCTGGCTCCTTGGTACGCCATCTTTACTTGATACTTCCCAAGTGACATTCCTTGATCCTCTGTTCTGCAACCCTGCTTCAGGTGACTACTCACTGAATAACTCCTCCCCGTGCGCGGCGAAGAACAACATCTGCGGAGTACAGATCGGAAGATTATCCCCCAATTGCGGCACGCTCATTTGCGGTGACGCCAATATGGATGGCCAGCTGACGGCAGCCGATGTCGACTTGCTCAAGGCTTACTACTTTTCAATTACACCGGATGTCTTTGTCCCGGTTGGTGCAGCCGACATGGACTGCAATGATCGAATCTGTCTGAACGATCTGATTATGCTGGCCGGGTACTTCTACGGCTTTGGCCCGACACCCTGTTGTGCGCAGCCACCGAAACGGTTTGAATTGCCGCAGAGAGATGATGACCGCGGACTGTAAGAATAAAGCACGGATTGTCGGTCACTTGTTTATTTCAGGCGGGGAGTTGCTGGTGGGGTGTGAGAAGCGTGATGCCGGTGCTATAAACCCACCCGTTGGGTGGGGTACCAGTAACAGGAGAGTCTTGGAAGACTGGTGGGCGGCCTGCCCGAGGTGATTCCGCTGGCTGAAATCTACGACTCCAAGGGGGCGCGAGTTTGAGTCTCGTCAGCCGGGCTTTTTCTAAGTGTTTGTAATACAATTCGTTACAGATATCGTGTCTATGATTTCTCATTAATGAGTTGTTTTTTCACATACCGATCAATAAGTATTCTCTAATTAGACTTGGATTTCGAGTTTGAATTTTCTATTTCGCAGTCAGTTAATGAGTTATTGGAACGGGATCAATCAAAACAAGGCGATCTGCTTATGCAAACAAACGGATCCGATAATGATCAAACAAGATCATTTACGGACCTGACTGCCGGTGTTGTTATTTCGCACTACAAAATCATCTCCAAGATCGGTGCCGGTGGAATGGGTGAGGTCTGGCTGGCTGAGGATACCGAGCTAAAGCGTAAGGTGGCGCTCAAGTTTCTTCCGCCGTATCTCTGTCAGGTCGAGGTCTGCCGAGCAAGGTTCAAACGGGAGGCTCAAGCGACAGCGGCCTTGAAACATCCCAATATTGTTACTATTTATGAAGTCTCTGAATTTAAGGGGCGGCCTTTCTTTGCGATGGAGCATTTGGAGGGGCGGTCGCTGGATGAGGTCATCAAAAGCAAGGAACTGAGTCCGGATCAGGTAGTAAACCTGGCTGTTCAGTTGTGTGAAGGACTGCATGAAGCTCATCAGGCGGGTGTCATCCACCGTGATATTAAACCGTCGAACATCATTCTCGATAAGAACAATCGCCCCAAACTGCTTGATTTCGGTCTGGCGACGATAAAGGGCGCCCAAAAACTGACCGAAACCGGCTCGACGCTGGGCACTATCGGATATATGTCACCGGAGCAGGTCGAAGGTAAAAAAACTGACCAGCGGTCCGACTTATTCTCCCTTGGTGTTTTGCTGTATGAGCTGGTCACGGGTACGGCTCCATTCAAGGGTGAATACCAGGCGGCCACTTTCTATGCCATTGTCCACGAGGCGGCGGAGCCGATGGCGCGCTACAAGTCGGGTGTTTCTGATGCTCTCCAGCGGGTTGTTTCCAAGCTGCTAGAGAAAGACCCGGCCCTGCGATATCAGAGCGCTGAGGGGGTCCTGCCTGACCTGAAGCAGTTGGTTGCATCCGGGTCACAGGATCGCATAACAGTAACCTCCAGGCCCAAAACGAAACTGCGCCGGATACTGACTCCCTCTATTGTGGTCGCGCTGATTGTCATGATTGTTTTGATCCTCAAACCCTGGCGATTTGAGATAAGCTCCGATAATCCCGCCCTGGCGGCTCCCCGTCGCCTGGCGGTTCTGTATTTGAAGAATCGTGGTGTTGCCGATGACGAGTATCTGAGCTATGGCATAACCGAGGATCTGATTGTTGATCTTACGCGTGTTGGAACCATGGGTGTCGCACCGATGCCGTCAATCCTCAAATACAAAGATTCGGACGAGGAACTTGATAAGATCGCACAACATCTGCAGGTGAATTTATTACTTAACGGCTCGATTCACAAGTCGGGTGATCTGATTCGCGTTTCGGCTCAGCTTATTGACGTGGAAAGCGGGTTGAATCTGTGGGCCGAACGCTGGGAAGAAACGTTTGAAAACCTCCCACGCATCAAAGAGGCATTGGCGCAGGGGATCAGCCAGGCGCTTGCAATCGACACCTCGGTGATGCAGGCCGCCCAGGTGGGGACCCCGGACGCCGAGAACCCCGTGGCCTACGACCATTATCTCCGAGGCAAGTACACCTTTGAAAACAAATCTGATGAATCCGATGTCGAAGTGGCCCTGGGGTTGTACCGCAAAGCGCTCGAACTGGAGCCGTCTCTTCTGGCTGCGCGACGGGGAGTAGCGGCCGTGCTGGCCCTCAGGGGTCAATATGATGAGGCCAACGAGGAATTGAACACGGCGCTCGAAGAAGCGCGGCAACGAGACCTTCGATCCGACGAAGTAGAAGCTCTGCTACCTCTGGCCGGGACGCATCATGAGCAGTCGCTCTATGACGAGGCTCAGGAGTGCGCCGAGCAGGCTCTGGAGATATCAAAGGAGCTGAATGATCTTGCCGGTGAGGTGAAGGCGCTTACAACCATAATTGCTATATATCAATCACGCGGGATGTATAACGAAGCTGTGGGCCTGTTCGAACGTGTGCTTGAAATAAACGGTCAACTAAATGATCAGAATGCAATAGCAAAATCATTAAACAACATTGGAAACATCTACCTTAGTCAGGGCGACTATGCCAAGGCCCTGCAAAACTACGAACAGGCTCTCGAGATTGCCACCCGGATTGGTGATCAAAGTTTCATGGGAAAGATAACAGCGAACATTGGATTAATCTACGCGAATCAGGGCGACTATGCCAAGGCCCTGCAAAACTTCGAACATACTCTCGAGATTGCCACCCGGCTTGGTGATCAAAGTACGATGGGAAGGATAACGGGGAACATTGGAGCCATCTACTCGAATCAGGGCGACTATGCTAAGGCCCTGCAAAACTACGAACAGGCTCTCGAGATTGCCACCCGGATTGGTGATCAAAGAATGATAGGAAAGGTAACGCAGGACATTGGAAACATCTACACGAATCAGGGCGACTATGCTAAGGCCCTGCAAAACTACGAACAGGCTCTCGAGATTGCCACCCGGATTGGTGATCAAAGTACGATGGGAGCGATAAGGATGAACATTGGAAACATCTACGGAAATCAGGGCGACTATGCTAAGGCCCTGCAGCACTACGAACAGGCTCTCGAGATTGCCACCCGGCTTGGTGATCAAAGAATGATAGGAATGATAACGGGAACCGTTGGAGGCATGTACTCGGATCAGGGCGACTATGCTAAGGCCCTGCAGCACTACGAACAGGCTCTCGAGATTGCCACCCGGCTTGGTGATCAAAGTACGATGGGAATAATAACGGGGAACATTGGAGCCATCTACGCGAAACAGGGCGACTATGCTAAGGCCCTGCAAAACTACGAACAGGCGCTGGAGATTGCCACCCGGCTTGGTGATCAAAATACGATGGGAAAGATAACAGGGAACATTGGATTAATCTACGCGAATCAGGGCGACTATGCTAAGGCCCTGCAAAACTACGAACAGGCTCTCGAGATTGCCACCCGGATTGGTGATCGGCAAGGAATGGCAGCTGCGACAGGCTTCCTCTCGAGTGTATACGGCGAACAAGGTGACTATCGTAAGTCACTTGATTATGCCCGGAAGTATGAAGATGCCGCCATGGCGCTGGGAACCGCGGTTGACAGTGCATGGGCCAGTTTAATAGTTGCATCGGTGATTATGTGTCTCGGAGAATATAACGAAGCCATCTCCACACTGGGCCAGGTGGTGACGGATGCTGCGCAACTTGGCAACGCCGAGTTGTTATCAGGGGCTCACCAGAGTTTGGGTATGGCATATTTCTATAAAGGTGAATCTGAGCGAGCGAAGGAAAACTACCACGCCGCCTTGAAGGGCTATGAGGATATGGGCAACCGGAGTTCAATGGATGTTACCAACATGTGTCTGGGAGAGTTGTATTATTTTCTAAACGCTCCTGATTCCAGCCGGAAGTACTTCGAGCAGGGCCTGGCTCTTGCTGAGGAAATGGGCCTGAAGAAAATCCGGGTGCGGGCTTCGGCTCACCTGGCCGCCCTGACAGCAAAGGGGGGTGATTTCGACGGTGGTGTGAAGCAGTTGCGGGCGATACTCGAAGAGGCCAAAGGTCACGGCAACATTGAAAACAACGTGATAGTAAAACGTTTACTTGGCCAGGTGTTGACGGAGGATGGTTCCGGCGATACGGACAGAGAAGAGGGCCGTGCTATCTTGCAGGAAGCACTCTCACTCGCCACAGAGCAGGGCTACGCCCACGAGATCAGGTGGCTAACTGAGATGCTGGAGAAATAGCTTTGAGTGCGGAAATCACGACCTCGGTTGACAGTTCTTGATTGAGCTGTTTCTTTTGTTCAGGGCAGGTGGCCCACCCTCCGGGTGGGTTTCTTTGTCCTGAGTGCGCCAAGTGGCCCACCATCTATGGTGGGTTATTGATACTGCGATACACCCTAAAGAATCCACCTTGAAAGCCAATCCTGGCGGAGAGGCAGGGATTCGACTAGGGGCCAAAAATGTCCGACAATACGCATTATCAGACATAACCAACAGACCAGAAAACAAGTCAAAAGAAGGATTGATTAGTGGCCTAGTGTGTTGGTTGGTGGGCTCTTAGACGTCCAAAACTCGAGCAACCAAATCAATAGTGAAAGTTGCCGTTATCTTTTCAAAGATCGAATGTGACACCAGATTGTCACAAAATGTCGCACACAATATGGGCAGAAAATTGAGATAGCAACGGTTTCTTCCACTCATTTTCCGATTTTCGTCGTCGAACAAGTTGGACGAGGTGATACCTAGAGTAAATACACACTTTACCTGATGGCAATAGCCTCCTCTATTATCATTGCATCCTCACAAACAACTCTTCAACGGCGCGCTCGTCGGACCGGCAATGAACAGGTGATTCACCAGCGTCTGAATGTCAGAAATCGTCACATCAGAACACTTTGGATTGACTCCGCCGGTCTGGTTTACATCTGCCTCAGCCAGACAATGGAGATTTTGTTCGCACGGCAGACTGCTAATGAACTTCGCAAAGACCAGCAACTGGATGTCACTGATAGTGACCTCCTTCGGGTACGTGCCCAGACCATTGGCATCACCTACCCGACCCTCACAGCAAGTCAAAGGACCAAACTCCTGCCAGAAACCGTGACGGAGTTGTCTGCCGGGGGAGAAGGATTCTCCCACGGCGGTCTGTGCCACAGTGGCGTCCATGCGGTAATGCTCAGAAGTCGCGTTTACGTTGCCGCCGGAGGAGATGACCTTCCAGCGGATTTCCTTGTCGGATGGCAATTGGTTTAACTCCGTTCGGGCAGTCGCTACCAAAAGTGACAGCAGCAGAAAGGCCATCAGGACACCGTATTGGATTCGTGTTTTCATCGTAGCAATCCTTCCTGAGTGCACCTACTGTCCGGTTTTTTCCAGAACTTCAATTCTGCGGCGTAACTCCGCGTTCTGCGCCTTCAGTTCCTTGACCGCCTCTACCAGGAGTGGTGTCAGCTTTCCGTAATCGACTGAGTAATAGCCGTCTCCGTCCTTAAGAACCACCTCCGGAGTAACCTCCAAAACTTCCTGAGCTATTAACCCTACCTGCCGACCATCAGCAAACCTCTGCGCCGGGTACTCATCCTGCTTCCACGTGAAACTGACACCTCTCAGTGACGTGACCTTGTCGAGCGCCCCTGTGATGTCCTCTATATTGTCCTTGAAGCGAACATCCGAGCACGCCCCTATGGCACCCGAGGCACAGATGTTGCCGGATACTTGCAGTGCTTCACTGGGGGCTTCGTTGTTGATGCCGATGCGCCCGCCGGTGGACGGATCGGATTCGAGATATACGCCGGTATTAGCGCCGCCATGACGGATACGCAACGAGTTGTCGTCATCAGTTATTGTGATGGCCACACCGTCACCCGAAGTGCCACCCACATTCTCCATCTCCAGCGTACCGCCTTCCGCTGTGACGTAGACCTGGAAGTTGGTGTCGGCCGGACCGGCGCCGGGCATCAAACTGCTCGTCGTGAACATCCACATACTGACTGGGTCCGATCCCGGCCCGGTACTGACACAAATCTCTTCGATTGGCAGAGTGCCCCCGCTGGAGGTCATTCTTAGACTCACCTCCTCGGTCGGAAGAATTGAAGTGTTGAGTTGCGCCTGCAACGCCGCGTCACCTGCCTGGATCGCCTGCCGCATGCTGGCTCCGGCCGTATCCGCTACCATCGTGAATGAAACAGAATCGCCCACATCCACGTCTTCGATATCCATGTAATGGGCTCCGAACATCGCCAGCTTGGGCGACGCCTTGTCGTATTCCTTTGTCAGGCTCAAACCGTCGGTTGACTCCACTGTCGATTCATATAATAGTGGCGAGGCCTTGTCGATTCTCTTGGTTATGGACGGTCCCTCGCCTGACTCCATGGATGACTGGAACAGGATGGGCGTGGCTTTGTCGTATTCCTTTGTAAGGCTCAAACCGTCGGTCGACTCCACTGTCGATTCATAGAGCAGTGGCGAGGCCTGGTCGATTCTCTTCGTTATGGACGGTCCCTCTTCCGACTGCACAAGCGCCTGATAGAGCTGCGGTGATGCCTTGTCGATTTTCGCGCTCTGTGCAGATAAGTCCGAACTTTCGATGGTTAGCTCGTAAAGCAGAGGTGAAGACTTGTCAATCCTCTTGGTGAGCCCAACTCCGTCCGAGGCCTCAGAGTAGGTTTCGTACAGCAACGGAGAGGATTTGTCGTATGCTTTGGTCATCGAGACGCCATCGCCCGACTCCATGTAGGACTGGAATAAATTGGGTGTCGCCTTGTCGTAGGCCTTGGTGACGGTGAATCCGTCCGATGCTTCCATTTCGCCGTAGCTCTCACCGCCTCCGACATCCCATTTGATCTTCTCGTAATTGAAACCGATTTGGTTGATTATGCTGAGACTGCCGGGCGCAGTCGTGATGTCCCCATCAACGCGATGGGTCATCATTGCATACGGAGTGCTCGACAGCGGAGTTCGCGGTTCCATCACTTCTCCGTCGGTTGTAACCTCCAGAAAGATGTCAAAGAATGACTCAGTTGGTGAAGGGGGTGGGGTGACAACATCGGGAGTGATTTCATTGATCGACCCGAGATTCACCTGGAAAAGGCCATCACTTACAGGAACGTCGAGATGTTCCTCGGACCATAACAAATTTCCCCCGGTTTCGGCATCATAGAACCGAAACACGAAATCATGGGTGCCGTTGGGCACCGGCTTTCCTTCAGAGTCAAGCAGGCGACCCTGATAATTGATCGACATCGGAATCACGGCGCCGACTCTTGGGGAAACCAAAGCTGCCAACGCCAGGAGAAAAAGAGCCAACACCGGAATCCGGACTTGCAGATTGTTCCACATACCGATTCCTCCGGTTCAATTGGTTTTCAATGTACTGATTGCGAGTTCCGGGTGTAGCTGGTATTACTACTTGAAATTTATCGGCAGCGATCGTTCCTGTCAAGTCAAAACAGAGACTTTCACGTCGCAAATGAAACACCGGGGCTTCAGGAAACCGGTGTGGCCAACAGAGGCCATGGCCGATGCCGCATCGGGAGGCGTGAAAGAGGACTTAGCCGGTAGGATATTACTGCCGAAGGATGGATTTGAACTCCCGCGGCTACATAGTAGTATCAAGAACTTACAATAGTCTTGTCTTAATCAATTTGGCCTAGTCTCCTCCGTGTCCTCACAAGCACTCCTTCAACGGCGCGTTCGCCGGACCGGCAATGAACAGGTGATTCACAAGCGTCTGAATATCGCTAATCGTGATGTCGGAACACTTGGGATTGGCTCCACCGGACTGGTTGACGTCGCCCTCGACAATACAAGATATGTACCCGGTACATGTACTCTGAATGAACTTGGCCGTGACCAGCGTCTGAATGTCACTGATGGTCACCTCCTGTGTATTGAAAGTTCCGATGCCGATACGGTAGACTCGCGGTCTGACATGGCGCTCGATGGTCGAACCCCCCGTGGTTTCGATAACGCCCCTGACAGCGTTGAGACAATGGTCATCAAGACCGCCTTTGTCGGCGCGAATCTTAATCCGAGTGCGAGCGGCGGCAACCTGATGGACTACAAATGCAATTACTTCCTCGGCAACGACCCGGCCAAATGGCGCAAGGAGCAGGTTGCAGTTGCTTCTCAAACAGAGCGCCTGACCGGGACGGGTAGGGATTACGTTGATCAGGCCATAGAGATATTAGAACTTTCTAAGTTGGCTTATTCACTTTATGTTACGCGAAGTGGTGCCGAAAAACGACAGCTCTTGAAATCGGTACTCTCGAACTGTTTATTCGATGGCGTAACTCTGTATCCCACATATAAGAAACCCTTCGACTTGATTGCCGAAGGGGTTCAAAATCAATTTAAGCTCCCCGGATTGAACGCTTTGCGAACCATTCGAGTTACAATGCCAGATACAATCATGAAATTCAAGTGATTGCACTTCAACCACTTACCTGCGGCTACTCGGTCGAGCTGTGCGGTGCACTACATAGCCAAACCCACAAAAGGGATCAACTTGTTCAGTCCCACGCTGGAAAGAGCGGAAGTGTAGACAGGCGTTTTGTGATATTTCCCCCTTTGCGGGAAGACGTTCCGAGGGACTCACCCCTTCAGCTGTCTGATGAGTATCATCAATATCCGCGGTAGCCCGTGGGGGAGGTAAGGCGTCATGGCTGGATTGCGGGCGGTTCTTTGTGGTTGTTCGAAGAATCATACGTTATGTCCTACGACTGATAAGTTTATGTTTACGACCATCAATTACTAAAGAGATAGAATTGGGGAGTTGGTGACGGTCGGATAAGCGGAAAGATGTTTTTTCGCAATCAGGAAGTCATCGTGTAACAGCTTAGCTGACGGAAGCTCTTGTCTTTAATAGAAGGGTTAAGGCGTCGAAGCCAGACGAAAACAAACCCGGATTAAACAACGATTGCGGTCGATCACCGTCGAATTAGTGAGAAAAGGTCTCCAAAGGTTGGAACGAGAAAATAATTCACTTGTTATTAGAATCATAGGACTGAGAGTCCTCGCTATTCGGTCTGGACTAATGAGGTTGGGATGCCACAGACCAAACAGAGCACTAAAGCCAGTAAGCTTGTCATAGAGGCGGAAGAAATTGTCACAAGGGTCTTTCAGTGCAATGACACCGCCGAACGGAATAGACTCTTGTGCAAGCTCTTGCGAATGCCTTGTTTTGAGTTATCAGGCGGACGCCTAGTTACGTTTCAATCCTGGTTATCCGAAAAAATCCGTTACGCATTTGGGAAGAGTTGGGATTTGTGGACACTCGAAGATGCAGTCGAGGAAACACTACTGAAGCTTTGCGAGATGATTACAAGTCTCGACTACCGTAATTTTGGGGTAATTGCTGCTGGTACTGTTTTGGAACCCGGTAGCGCCTTGCGTATGCTGTGCGCCGCTGCATTGCAGCAGGCGCATGCAGTCTCCACGGCATTTAACCGGAAAGCCGCACTGCTGAAGAAATACATAGAAGACATCGGCGATGATCGCATGCTGGAGGTTGAAAGTGCCGACCTCGCATATGGCTCGACTTCGCATACAGAGATGCCCGTTAATCTAAGCCGAATCGACGGCCTCCTAAATGACGTGAAGGCTTCGGTGGCTGACAAAAAGGCCCTGCAAATGTATGTTGAAGGTGAACCATACAAGGAGATTGCTGCTGCATTGGGTATAAGAACGAATACCGCTAGAGTACGCGTATGCCGGCTGCTCAATAAGCTGCGTGCCGCTTGTTGAAAAGTTGTGGGGAGCAAGGTCTGATGGTAAGCGGGGTAGTGCTTTCTTGAGATCCGGCAGGGCCGCATGGGAATTTGGGGCTGCGACGGTTAGCGCAGACTTGACCGTTGTGATAGCCGTCCCGGTGATTCTTGAGCTAATATCGGAAATTGTGCTCGGGTCGAACCGAAGGTCAAACGGAGTAATCACACTAACGAAGTAGCTGGAGCGCGCAGAGATAAAGAGAGCTATCCGCAAGACGAGCCGGGAGGGATCTTTGTCCTCTCTGTTGCAGAACTTTGCGCGACTTGGTGTGTTGAATCTCCGCGCTTGCGCCCAGCGGACGTGACACTGCATTACAGTCTGGATTTGGAGGGGGATTTGCATTGCAAGGAGAGGATTCGACTGATGTCAAATCCTCTCGTTGTGCAATTTTTAGTCCCGTGATGTAAGTAGATTCTTGAGAAACTGACCACGGATGACTTTGCGTATTGCCTTAGACAGCTCTTCCTTCGAGGGTGTCCCCTTTGCGGACTTGCCCTGTGATGAATCTGCCTTATTGGGAGTCTTCGATCTCATTCTAACTACTCGCTTTCTGGCTCTGTAGGGAGCAAGATTGTTGCCAAGAGTGGAGCAGTTAGTATAACATGTTGATAGATCATGTGTTAAGATCAAGCCGTCAGCAGATTGACAATGCAGTCTGCTTTCAGACCGTCGGCGATTTCCCAACAGCACGGAAAGCTTTTCACCTGGTGGAACTACCGAACGAGTCTTTCGGGCAGCTCCGGCGCGAGCTGCCCGAGAACTACCAGTACGGGCTCCTTTCTTACTTGTGAAGGGAATGAGGAGAGTGCGAGTGTTTATGGCTGTGTTTGTGGCCGTGCTTATGGCTCTGCGTGTGGCTGTCTTTGTGAGTGTGTTCCGTGCGAACATGCTGCTTGTTGGCATGTTCGTGCTGGTGAGAATCGGGTGTTTCCGTTCCTGAGTGAAGTACCTCCTTGGCCAGCTTCTTTACCTTTGATCGAACCCGGTCGGCTTCTTGCGGTTTAGGATTGTGCGACATAGGAACTTTCTCCTTTGAGCGATTTGTAGTTTTTGTCAACAGTCTGTTCTTCCATCTATATGGCTAAGAGCAAAAACAGAGTGGAAGTGTTACAGATAATTGAGTTTTTTCTCGTGGAGATTTGCATACTACCCAAACCGAGTGGTACATTGTTTCGGCCAATCTAATGCCAAGCCTCCATCCCATGAAGGGCAACTGGTGGGGCACAACTTGGCAGCAGCGGGTGGCCCACGGTTGGCGGTAGTAGTCTTACATGATAATACTACTCTGATACTTCCAGTGCAAGCTCCCCGGCTGGACGCCTTGCGAACTCTAAGCTTTAGTTTCGAGCGGATGTCGCATTAAACTCTAAGTGTCTTTATAGCATGCGGATCCCATAGATTTCATCACGGCTAACCTCGTCAAGAGCAAGTAGAAATGAGACGGGATGTGAGACTCATTCACCGGAGGCAACTGAGCGATTGCAAACGATTACCGGGATCCCGTTCGCACCGCCGCCCCAAGGGGAAGGTCAAGGCAGTCTGTAGCGGGGAAGCTAGGGCAAGTGTAGGGCGCCGGACGCTTGCCTGAAGCAGAACATATGAATATCCAGAGAAAGATAAGATGCGTTAGAAACGCAAGCCATTACGGACCTGCACAAAGACAAGAAGGCTCTTGAGCAATGGATGCGGGGCTGAGCATCAGCGGTTGCCGGAAGGAGAACGCTTTTCAATTGCGGCTTTGATGGTGGTTGCTGCAATGCCCACCGCCGGACGTAATTCGAGGCCACCTGGGTAAGTGGCTGCGGTAACGCCCGCCAGATCACTTGGAAGTCCAGGACGTTCATCAGCGCAATAAACCATAAATGTACTCTTGCTTCCAAGGCTACCCATAAAAAGGCCCAACTCGAAAAGAACATTGTCACGTGTGTATCGGTTCAGCAGAAGTCGGACACGGATGGGCTTTTTGTTAAGACGTAGTTTTGATAACTTAGTCTTAGAGAAAGGAGCGGACCATGCGTGCCAAACAGAGCCA